>PVML01016829.1_pt1 | contig 241993 bp, 217 predicted proteins | sample 1853371 | NCBI WGS metagenome assembly PVML01 (sample SAMN08533508, study PRJNA380276) | Human gut metagenome, whole genome shotgun sequencing project. | isolation source: participant 1, chromium library | host: Homo sapiens | collected 2017
TGGACGCCCAGACCCGATATTCCATGCAGGACGAGGTGCTGCGAATCTGGGAAAGTGAAAAGCGCACCTTTATCTTCGTCACCAACAATATAGAGGAGGCACTCTATTTGGCCGACCGCATTGTGTTGCTGACCAACTACCCTGCGCAGGTCAAGGAAATCTATGACATCAACCTGCCCCGGCCCAGAGATACGGTCAGCCCTGAGTTCCTGCGCCTGCGGAAAATCATTAGTGACAACACGGATCTGGCGCTCTGACGGAGGTGGTTAAGGATGAGCGAACCAAAGAGTGAATACAAGGTGGAGGTTAAGAACCTCACAAAATATTTTGGGGATCTGCACGTGCTCAACGACATCTCCTTTAATGTCAGAAAGGGTGAATTTATCTGTATTGTGGGCCCTACCGGCTGCGGTAAGACCACGTTTCTCAACCTGCTGACCCGCATTTACATGCCATCCAAGGGCGACCTTCTGATCGACGGAGAGTCCGCCGACCCCAAAAAGCACAATTTGGCCTTTGTGTTTCAGGAGCCGTCCTCTATTCCCTGGAAGACGGTGGAGGAAAACCTGCGCTTTGGGCTGGAGCTGAAAAAGCTGCCCAAAAAAGAGATCGACGAGCGGGTGGAAAACATTATCAAGCTGATGGTGTTGTATGCTCTAAAAGACTTCTTAATCAAGCGGTTGGGAAGTCTCTTAGAACACACAACCTAAAACCGAAGAAAGGAGCGCAAGTTATGAGAAAAAACGAGAAAATCACAGCTCTGTACGAACGATTGAGCCGTGATGACTTTGGCAAAGATGATGACCAACAGCGTGAGAGCAACTCCATTTCCAACCAAAAAGCAATGTTGGAGGACTTCGCCGCACGGCAGGGCTTTACGAACATTGTCCATTTCACGGACGATGGCATTAGCGGCACTTGCTTTGATCGTCCCGGATTTTTGGCAATGATGAAAGAAGTGGAAGCCGGGAATGTGGAGTACCTGTGTACTGTCCCTTGTTTCCGAAATGCTCAAAGCTATTGCCGAGTATGCCAAGCATGACCGAGCCGAGTTTGTCCGTGTGGTGCAGGAAGCGCAGTCCAGCCAGCAGACCACAGAGGGCAGGAAACAGCGGACACGCCTTGCCACAGCAAAGCAGAGAGTTTCCGAGCTGGAAGTCCTGCTCTGCAAAATCTATGAGGACAACATTTTAGGCAAGCTGTCCGACAGCAGATACGCCACTCTGGACGCTCAATACGAAAAGGAACAGTCCGAGCTTACCGCTGAAATCTCTGTTCTGGAAAAGGCTGTCAAGAGCTATGAGAAGCACGAAAAGGACGCTGATCGTTTTATCGCTCTGATTGACAAGTACGAGAACTTCGACAAGCTGACCATTGCCATGCTCAACGAGTTTATCGAGAAAATCCTTGTGCATGAGCGTGACCGCAAAGGCAGTATACAGACCACACAGGAGGTCGAGATTTACTTCAATTTTGTTGGGCGATTCGTTCCCCCGGCGTTTGGAGAAGTGGAGCTGCCCCCGGAAGAATTAGAGGAAATCCGCAAGCGTGAGGAACGCAAGGACAGGCTTCATCAGAACTACTTGAAGCGGAAAGCCAGCGGAGCGCAGAAGCGATACGAGGACAAAATCAAGGGGAGAAAAAAGGCAGAAATCGAAGCCAAGAAAGCCGCCATTCGTGCAGAGGACATTGCAAAGGGAGTGTTCGTTCCCGTCAGCAGTTTACCGCAGAGAGAGCCGATGAAAGGAGTACAAACAGCATGAATATCACTTACACACAGAACGGTGATTATCTTATCCCGAACATCATTATCCGCAAGACAAAGCCCCTCGGACACTACGGCAGACTCCGCAAGGCGTATCTGGAAATGCACCGCCCGATACTGTTCAATGAGCTGGTGCTATCCGATAGGCTCTTTGAGCATTGCGCCGAGATTGACGAAGCGGCACGAAGCCGCATGGAGCTGATCGTGCGGTCACTGGCAGAGCAAAACGGCGTGACCGAGCAACTGAAAGCTGAAAACCAAATGGAATGGGTGCGGCAGATGAACGCTTGCAAGGTACAGGCAGAGGAAGTCGTGAAAGCGGAATTGATATACGATTGAGCGAGAAAGTCCGGGCAGAAAACTGTTCGGACTTTTCTCATATAGTCCAAAGTTGCGGTAGAATTGTTCACAAGTTTTATGGTATAATTTAAATGCGAAATTGAGCATTAAACTTGAATTTGAGGAGGTATTCATATGAAGAGAGCATTGCTTTTTATTTTCATGACGGTTTGTGTATTAGGAATGTCCGCCTGTAGCAGCAAAGACGCCATGCCAGAAACATCAGATTCTGCCAGCAATCCGGTTCAGAATACAGATATCAGTAATCTGAATGGAGGAAAAATCTGGTCTGAACAAAATATTGTGTCTATGTTCTCTCTTGTGCAAGAAACAGATTGGGAATACATAGACTGTGTTTTAATTCCAGATCATGCCAGTGACCGTGTTGGTGCAGTACTCTTCCGGAACGATAAGGAGCAATCAAGCAATGTTGCGTTCTTTGATGCAGACGGATACTTTCAACAGTATGGCACATATGCAAGAATGTCTGACGAACCTGATTTTCAGTATCTCGGAGGTGGTGCGGTAACATTTAAGCTGGAAACAGAAGATGGTATAATCTATAACTACACGATCACGATCTCGATCGATGGCAGTAATGTGAATTTTAAAGCGGAAGATGATTTGCCAAAATAAATTCCAGTTTGTCGAACTGATAAAATCCCTTTAGGAACTAAAGGGCGCACTTCTATACTCTCTATCGAGAGTAGTGCGTCCTGCGGAGCTTCATTCCCGGTCAGCAGAAGAAAACTGCCCGACCGAGAATGTTTCGTCACTTTGTTCCGTCAAGGGAGCTACACTCCCTTGCACCGCTTATGCGGTTATCCCCTGTGGACTTGCCGTCCGCAGACGGTTTTAAGAACCGTCTGCCGCCAGCAAGTTTGATAACAAAAATGAAAAATTGAAAGGAGAAACTTATGGGATTAAACTATAAATGTCCAGAGTGCGGAACAGCTTTAGGGTTTGAAGGACTCTGCTGGAGTTGTAGAGCAAAACACCATAGAGAAGAAGTCAATAACTGGTCATTACAAGAAATAGAAGAGAAAAAGAAACAGGTTATAGAGAAACTGAAAGTTACAGAGAAAGATAAATTTTTTTCATCTGATGAGTATGAACTTTTCAATGACCTAATGACAAGAGGAATTGATTGCAAGGAGATTGCAAGAGTAGCTTGCAAAAGAGAAATATATTATCCAAGCGAGCTGTATTATAAAGCTGATGGAGAAATCAGAGACAAACTGATTGAAAAGCTCATGGCAACAACATCAGAGAATGAGGGTAGTAGGCTTTTAGGTTGTTTGGCAATGGTAGGAGATGAAAAGGCACAAGGTGTGTTATATGAATTGAAAAAGAATCCACGACCATGGAGAAAAAAACTGTATGTCGATTCTGATGTTTATGCAGAAGAAGCCGGATGGACATTTGATAGTAAAAATGAATATATCAAACTGACTTACGATAAATGTTTTTCTTTTGAGCTTGGAAAGACCAGGAACGAAAATGGAACTTTCATAGCCAGAAAAAGAGGTGAAAAATGTCCTCATTGCGGTTGTGAATTGGTTGATATTCTTGTATTAGATGGCAGAGATGAACGATTTGCTTTTTTGGGACTTGATGGGATCATTACTGCGAGTTGTTGTCCGAATTGCGTCACACTTTCAGAGGGAATTTCAAATAGATTTACCCTTGATGGGAAAAGCGAAATTTTAGAGTACGACGGTACAGATGAGAACTATTACAGCGATGAGTATTTGAATGCGATGGCAGAAAATAGACTTGTAATTTCAGAAAAAGAAAGACCACTATTTTATGGAGCATTCAATAATGATGTTAATACTATTGGAGGATTTGCAAATTGGGTACAGGATTGGGAATATAGAGAATGTCCTGAATGTGGAAGGAAAATGAAGTACCTTGCTCAAATTCATTGGGATACCATTGAGGATTGTGCAGAAGGAACGCTCTTTATAGAAATCTGCCCTGATTGCAAAATTATTACCATGTTCCATCAGCAGACTTAATTATAACAAGTAAATACGGAAAAATAGACCGTTGACTGGTCGCACAATGCGAAAAGTTGACGGTCTTTTTTTATCCCCAAAATCAAAAAAGGAGGTCAATCCCAATGACAAAACCGAAAACCCTCGACCAGCTCCGAGCCGAAAAGGAACGAGCTGAGACGCAGCTTGCACAGGAACAGCACAAGCTGGAGCGTCTGGAGAACAGAAAGAAGTATCTGGAGAAAGGCGAACGCACCAAGCGCACCCACCGCCTTTGCAATCTGGGCGGCACGATTGAGAGCCTTGCCCCGGAGGTCAAAGATCTCACACGCACCGAAATGACAGAGCTGATGGAGTACATCTTTTCCCTGTCCGAAGTCCAGCGAGCCGTCCGTCACATGGCGATTATCCACATCAAGCAAGCAAACAAAGAAAAGGAGTTGAAAGCCAATGGCACTATTTCATCTGAGTGTCACGCAGACTAAGCGAAGCGCAGGACAGTCCGCTATCGCTTCTGCTGCCTATCGTTCCGGCGAAAAGCTGTATAGCGAGTATTACGGTGAATACAGCGACTACACCAGAAAGGGCGGCGTGATCTGCTCTGACATTCTCTTGCCGTCCCATGCACCGCCCGAATACACAGACCGCCAGACGCTATGGAACGCCGTGGAAAAAGCCGAGCGTGGAAAGAACGCCCAGCTTGCATACAGCTTTGACATTGCCTTGCAGAATGAATTTTCCCTTGAGGAAAACATCGCTCTTGCAAGGCAATTTTTGTTGGAGAACTTTGTGAGCCGGGGCATGGTGGTTGACTTCGCCGTACACCAGCCAGACCGTGAGGACGGCGGCATACCAAACCCACACTTCCATGTTTTTTGCCCTATCCGTCCCATTAAGCAGGACGGCAAATGGGGGCTAAAGCAACACCGGGTGTATGAGCTGGACGAGGACGGCAACCGTATCCGGGACCAGAACGGCGAGTTTATTTTCAACGCCGTTCCCACTACCGACTGGGGCAGTCCCGAAACGCTGGAATACTGGCGGCAGACATGGGCGGAGCTATGTAATGGCAAGTTTGCGGAAAAGGGGCTTGACATTCGTATCGACCACCGAAGCTATGAGCGTCAGGGCGTGGAGCTTCTTCCCACCGTCCACGAGGGCGCAACCGTCCGGGCAATGGAGAAGAAAGGCATACGCACCGAGAAGGGCGAGTTCAACCGCTGGATCAGAGCAACCAATGCCGTTATCCGGGACATTAAGAAGAAAATCGCTCTCCTGTTTGATTGGATTGCCGAAGCAAAAGCGGAGCTTGTCAAGCCACAGGCACCCGACCTTGTTTCTCTGCTGAACGCCTATTACACCCAGCGCAGAGCCGGGGCTTATTCGCAGAAAGGCAAGGTCAGCAACCTAAAGGAGATGAACGAGACTTTCAATTATCTCCGGGCAAACGGCATTTACTCCCTTGAAGATTTGGAAAGCCGTGTCAGCGAACACAGTGCTGCCACAGAGAGTTTGAAGAAAACACTGGACGAACAGACCGCCCGAATGAAAGCAATTAAGCAGCTCTATGACAGCTCTGCTGATTTCCAGAGCTTGAAGCCTGTCTATGACGGCTTGCAGAAAATCAAGTTTGAGAAGCCCAGAGCCAAGTACAAGGCAGAGCATGAAGCGGAACTGAAACAGTTCTACGCCGCCAGACGAAAGCTGACCGGAGAGTTCCCGGACGGTAAGGTGGATATGAAAAAGCTGTCCGCAGAGTATGACGCTCTGGAACAGGCGCATGAAACCACCTACGGCGAGTTTAAGACCGTCAGAGACGATTTACACCGCCTTTGGAAGGTCAAGTCATGCGTAGATACTGCCGCCCGATTTAACGAGCGTACAGAGGAACAAATGCTCCAAAATCGACCCCAAACACGACAGAAAAAGGAGGAACTATCCCGATGAATTACACCCAAGCACAGATTGACCGGGCAAATGCCGTCAGTCTGGAAGATTTTCTCCGTACACAGGGAGAGACACTAATCAAAAGCGGACGGGAATATCGCTGGAAAGAACATGACAGCTTGACCGTCCGGGGAAACAAGTGGTTTCGCCACAGCCAGAGCAAGGGCGGCTATCCCATTGATTTTGTCATGGAGTTTTACGGAAAGTCCTTTCCCGAAGCCGTCCAGCTCCTGACCGGCGAAAGCGGCGAGGGGCTGACCGAAGCCAGCACAACACCGCCCACAGCGTTTCACTTGCCCTTGCACAACAGAACAGCCGACAGAGCAATTCAATATCTTTGCGAAAGCCGAGGTCTCAACAAAACGCTTGTTGAGGCTTTTCTTCTTTCTGGGGATATTTACGAGGACGCAAAGCGGCACAATGTTGTGTTTGTCGGCAGAGACCGAAGCGGTACGCCGAGATACGCCCATGTGCGAGGAACGGCAGACCCATTCAGACAGGACATTGCCGGGTCTGACAAGTCCTATCCGTTCCGCTATGAGGGAAACGGCAACCAGCTCTTTGTCTTTGAAGCACCGATTGACCTGTTATCGTTCATCTGCCTTTATCCGCAGGACTGGCAGACAAGGAGCTATCTTGCCCTGGGCGGCGTTTCGGGCAAAGCCCTTGACCGTTTTCTTTCTGAACGCAAGGACACCCGAAAAGTATTCCTCTGCCTTGACAGCGACACCGCAGGAAGTGAAGCCTGCTCCCGACTGGCGCAGGACATTCCCAGCGAGATCGCCGTCATTCGCCTTGTCCCGGCAAGGAAAGACTGGAACGATGTTCTCCGTCAGCAAGGGGATATTCCCAGCCGCAAATTCATAGCCGAGACAATCACGCTGCGAGAGCTGCCCACCTCCCAGCCTGTCCCCATGCTCCGTATGGCAGATGTGGAGCTGACGAGCGTGGATTGGCTATGGTTTCCGTATATCCCCTTTGGAAAGCTGACGATCATACAGGGCAACCCCGGCGAGGGCAAGACCTACTTTGCCATGCGTCTTGCGGCGGCTTGCACCAACCGAAAGCCCTTGCCCGGTATGGAGACCCTTGAGCCGTTCAACATCATCTATCAGACCGCCGAGGATGGTCTGGGCGATACCGTTAAGCCCCGGCTGATGGAAGCGGACGCAGACCTTGAAAGAGTGCTTGTCATTGACGATAGAGACACGCCGCTGACCCTTGCCGATGAGCGCATAGCAAGGGCAATCCGTGAGAACAACGCAAGGCTGGTTATCATTGATCCGGTGCAGGCGTTTCTGGGCGCAGATGTGGACATGAACCGGGCAAATGAAGTCCGTCCCATCTTCCGCAGTCTGGGAGACATTGCACAGGCTACCGGGTGCGCTATTGTGCTGATTGGACACCTGAACAAAGCCGCAGGAACGCAAAGCACCTACCGAGGATTGGGGTCTATCGACATTACGGCGGCAGTCCGCAGTCTGCTCTTTATCGGCAAGCTGAAGGATAGTCCCACAACGAGGGTGCTTATCCATGAGAAAAGCTCCCTTGCACCGCCCGGACAGTCCCTTGCATTTTCTCTGGGAGACGAGAAAGGCTTTGAATGGATAGGAGCTTATGACATTACCGCCGACGAGCTTCTTGCCGGGACAGACACCGCCAAGACCGAGAGCAAGACCGCACAAGCGCAAATGCTCATTCTGGAACTGCTGGCAGATGGAAAGCGTATGCCAAGTGCAGAGCTGGAAAAGACGGTCAATGAGCGTGGGATTTCCTCACGCACCATGAGAACGGCAAAGAGCCGTATCGGGGACAGGCTTGTGACCGAGAAAGACGGCACAGCATGGGTCTGCTATCTCCGCAACTGACAACAGGAACACGGCAAGCATGGCAAAGACGGCAAGGTTTTTATAGATACCTTAATGTTGCCGCCTTGCCTTGTTCCCTCATACCGACACCGCCCGATGATGAACAGTCACCGGGCATTTTTCATTTACAGGAGGATTTTGAATGAACAATACCGCAACCAACACCGCCACTTGCCCGACTGTCAGAAAGCAGGTCGGAAAGACAACCTATATCGTCCGTGTGCATTTCAGCCAGACCGCAAAAGAGACGATGGAGGACAAAATCAAGCGTCTGCTCCGTGAGGAAGTCCGCAAAATGTAACTTCTTTTTGAATTTGATGAAAAAGTCCTTGACTTTTCGTCTCTGGGCCTGCAAAACTTTCGTGACGCCTATCCGCACCAGTTGTCGGTGAGTACCGAGCAGCGTATTATCATCGGCCGGGCCTTCGCCATGAACCCGGATCTGCTGCTGATGGATGAACCCTATGGGCAGATGGACATCAAACTCCGCTTCTACCTGGAGGACGAGGTGGTTCGCCTTTGGAAGGAGACAGGCAGCACGGTGCTGTTTATTACCCACAACATTGAGGAGGCTGTTTACCTCGCCGAACGCATTCTGATCCTGACCAACAAACCCACTACAATTAAAGAGGACTTCAAGGTAGACCTTCCGCGGCCCCGCGATGTGACTTCGCCGGAGTTTACCAAAATCCGCCAGTATGTTACCGATCAAATCAAATGGTGGTAAGGGAGGCTTTTCAAACTAATGTATGACGTTCTGATCATCGGCTGCGGAGTAATTGGGTCTGCCATGGCGTATACGCTGTCACGGTATCAACTGAAGGTCTGTGTATGTGAACGGTTCAACGATGTGGCCAACGGAGTAACCAAGGCCAACAGTGCCATTCTGCACGCCGGCTTTGACTGCCCGCCCGGCAGCCTGGAGGCCCGCATGAACCTGGAGGGCATTGCTATGGCCCGGGAAATCTGCAAGAAACTAGATGTAGAGTACCGGGATATCCCCTCGTTTGTGATCGCCTTTGACGAGCGGGAGATGGAGTATGTAAGGGAGCTCTATGACCGCGGCGTGGCCAATGGCGTACCGGGCGTGCGTATTATTGACCGGGAGGAGGCGCTCCGGCTGGAGCCTGGCCTCAATCCCAAGCTGATCGGCGCCCTGTATGCCCCTGGCTCCGGTATTATTAACCCCTGGGAGTACGCCGTCGCCATGGCGGAGACGGCAGTACGCAATGGCGTGGAGGTGAAGTTGTCATCCCGCGTAACCGGGATTGAGCGGAATGAGGATCACTTTGTGGTGATAACCAGTTCCGGAAGCTATGAAGCCCGCTATGTTATCAACGCCGGGGGGGCCTTTTCCGCCCAGGTTTATGAGCTGGTGGGGGGCCACGGGCTGAAACAGACAAATTTTTGCGGCCAGTATTACGTTCTGGACAAAAGCCAGGGGGGCATCATTAACTCCGTGGTATTCCCCTGTCCCGACGAGCACGGCTTCAAGGGAATCCTGGTGGCCCCCACGGTTCATGGAAACCTGATTGTGGGTCCCGACGCATATCAGGTGGAGGATGGCGACCATGTGGCCACGGTCGAACCCTATCTGAGTCAGGTGAAGAGCGGAGGACTGCGCTCTGTTCCGGGCATTGACTTCCGTCAGACGATTCATGAGTACGCCGGAGTGCGTCCCAATACGCAAATACCAGACTTTGTTATTGAAGAGTCCCCCATTTGTCCTCATTTCATCAACCTGGCGGGTATCAAGTCACCCGGACTCTCCGCAGCTCCGGCCATTGCCCTGGAGGGATTGCGCATACTGTCCGGGTGCGGTCTTGAGCTGACGGAAAAGGAGACGTTTATCGACCGGCGCAGGCGCATTAAGTTCCGGGAACTCAGCAATGCGGAGAAGGCCGCGGTGATTGCCGAAGATCCGCTCTACGGCCGGGTTATCTGCCGGTGTGAAACTGTGACGGAGGGGGAGATCGTTGAGGCGATTCACCGTCCCATTGTCCCCCGTTCCATTGACGCCATCAAGCGCCGCTGCAACGCGGGTATGGGGCGCTGCCAAGGCGGATTCTGCGGCCCCCGGGTGCATGAGATCCTGGCCCGTGAGTTGGGTGTTTCCCCAATGGATATAACAATGGATGAGGAGGGGACCTGGCTGCTCAGCTCCCCCATCAAGGAGGTGTCCGTCCATGACGCTTAACTATCAGGTGGTAGTGGTCGGCGGCGGCCCTGCCGGACTGGCCGCGGCCTGCAGCGCGCGTGAGGCGGGAGCGGAGCGGGTGCTGGTTCTGGAACGGGACAAGGAACCGGGCGGCATTCTGAATCAGTGCATTCACAACGGCTTTGGACTGCACTATTTCAAAGAGGAGCTGACTGGCCCTGAGTACGCGGGACGTTTTATTCAGCGGGCTTCTGAGCTGGGAGTAGAGATCCTACTGGATACTATGGTGCTCTCTGTGGAGGAGGATCACACGGTTCGTGCGGTCAATTGCCGGGACGGACTGCTGGAGATCCAGGCGGATGCTGTCGTGCTGGCCATGGGCTGCCGGGAGCGTACCCGTGGGGCCATCGCCATTCCGGGAGACCGTCCGGCCGGAATTTTTACAGCCGGTACCGCCCAGCGATACATTAACATTGAAGGCTGGATGGTGGGCCGCCGGGTGGTTATTCTGGGCAGCGGAGATATCGGCCTGATTATGGCGCGCCGCATGACGCTGGAGGGGGCCAACGTATTGGCCTGTGTGGAACTGATGCCCTACTCCAATGGATTAAACCGAAACATTGTGCAATGCCTGAAGGACTATGGGATTCCCCTTTACCTCTCTCACACTATTACGAATATCGTGGGGCGGGAGCGGGTGGAGCAGGTTGTGGTCTCTGAGGTAGGCGCTGACCGCAGGCCAATACCAGGTACGGAAATCACGTTTGACTGCGACACCGTTCTGCTGAGCGTTGGGCTAATTCCTGAAAACGAGCTGACCCGCGCCGCAGGAATTCCCATTGACAGCCGAACCAGCGGCGCCGTAGTTTTTGAAAACATGGAAACGGTGACTCCCGGAATTTTTAGTTGCGGTAATGTCGTCCATGTCCATGATCTGGTCGACTTTGTCACGGCGGAGAGCCGGCGGGCCGGTGCAGCGGCGGCCCGGTATGCGGCGGCAGGTCAGAGCTCCCCTGCCCTGTCCTGCCTGGAGGTGCAGAATGGCGCGGGGGTCACTTATACGGTGCCGCAGAAGATACGGCCCGCCCATGTAGAGAAGGGCGTGGATCTCTTTTTCCGGGTTGACAACGTGTACCGGAACCGTCGTATCTGCGTGACCTCTTCAGGGGAGGAGCTATGCAGCTTCTCCAGGGAGCACATGGCTCCGGGTGAGATGGAGCACATTGTCCTGCCCAAGCGTCTGCTGGAGCGGGCGGGGGACGGGAAACTGACGGTTTCTCTGGCGGCGGAAAGGGGGGCGAAGGAATGACGGAGCTTACCTGTATTGTGTGCCCCAAGGGCTGTCGCCTGAATGTGGATGAGGAGAACGGGTTTCTGGTTACGGGGTATGGATGCCCCAGGGGAAAGGAATATGGACATAAGGAGCTGACAGCGCCCACCCGGACGTTGACCAGCATTGTTCGGATAGAAGGGGCAATTCACCCCTGCTGCCCGGTCAAGACCTCGGGGGAGATTCCAAAGAGATTGATTATCCAAGCCATGAATCTGTTAAAAAAAGTCCGCCTCAGCGCTCCGGTGGCCGCCGGAGCGGTGGTGGTTCAGGATATCTGCGGAACGGGTGTGGACTGGATTACCACAAAGAATATGTAGGCAGTCAAGGCGCTCAACAGCCCAGAGGCCCCGGAACCAGACGGTTCCGGGGCCTCTGTTATGCTGATTGCAGTTCGCCCGCCGGAGGCGGGGGTCATGAAGGACAGCGTTCCAGATTACACGTTAAACCGGAACAGGACGATATCGCCGTCCAGCCCCGCGGAATACATTCCGCGGGGGCCCCGAATTGAAAAACAGCCGGCGGAAGTGAATTCCGCCGGCTGGCAGGGTTTTGTGGGGCAAAACGCCTGCGCGGCGCAGGAGCGCCGCCCCGCCTGCGGCGGGGGTCATGAAGGACGGCGCTCCAGATTACACGTTAAACCGGAACAGGACGATATCGCCGTCCTTCATGACGTACTCCTTGCCCTCGGAGCGCACCAGGCCTTTCTCCTTGGCCGCGTTCATGGAGCCGCAGGCCATCAGATCGTCGAAGTTGACCACCTCGGCGCGGATGAAGCCCCGCTCAAAGTCGGTGTGGATCTTGCCCGCGGCCTGGGGGGCCTTGGTGCCCCGTTTGATCGTCCAGGCGCGGCACTCGTCCTCGCCGGAGGTGAGGAAGGAGATCAGGCCCAGCAGGGCGTAGCTGGCCTTGATGAGCCGGTCCAGGCCGGACTCGGCGATGCCCAGATCGTCCAGGAACATCTTCTTCTCCTCGCCATCCAGCTCGGCGATCTCCGCCTCCAGCTTGGCACAGACGGGGATGACCTGGGCCCCCTCCTTGGCGGCCAACTCCTCCACCACCTTGTAGTAGGCGTTGGCGTGGCAGTCGGCAAAGCCCTCCTCATCCAGGTTGGCGGCGTAGATGATGGGCTTGAGGGAGAGCAGCTCGGCGGCGGCGATGATGGCGGCGTCGTCCTCGTCACAGTCGAAGGAGCGGGCGGAGTTGCCGTCGTTGAGCCAGTCCTTCAGGGCGGAGAACACCTCCACCTCGCGGAGATACTTCTTGTCCCCCTTGGCGGCCTTCTGGGCCTTGTCAATACGGCGCTCCACCATCTCCACATCGGCCATGATCAGCTCGATGTCGATGACGCCGATATCCCCGGCGGGGTCCACGGGCACGTTGGTGCTGGTGTCAGCTACCACATGCATGATGTTCTCGTCATCGAAGCAGCGCACCACGTGGACGATGGCGTCGCACTCCCGGATGTTGGCCAGAAACTTGTTGCCCAGGCCCTGGCCCTTGGAGGCGCCCTTGACCAGGCCGGCAATGTCCACAAATTCCACCACGGCGGGGGTGGTCTTCTTGGGGTGGTACATCTCGGTCAGCGCGTCCAGCCGGTGGTCGGGTACGGCCACCACACCCACGTTGGGATCGATGGTGCAGAAGGGGTAGTTGGCGCTCTCGGCGCCGGCGTTGGTAATGGCGTTGAACAGGGTGCTCTTGCCCACATTGGGAAGGCCCACAATGCCTAATTTCATCGGTAAAAACCCTCTTTCGGAATGTTCGTTTCCACATTATATCCGATCCCGGTGGAAAAAACAAGCGCGCCGGGTCAATTCAAACGGCTGCCTGCGCAGCGGGGGGATGTTCTGGCCGTCCGGACATTTTTGCAGGGGAAAACGGCGCGCCCCCCTTGCTTTTCCGACAGGAAGCGTGTAGAATCTTAACGCTCCTTTAACGATACGACAAAATATGGAGGGATCTCCCATGGGACTGCTGCGCCAGCCCACCAGTGATATCACCAAGGGCGTGATCTGGAAACAACTCCTCGCCTTTTTCTTCCCCCTGTGGTTCGGCACCTTTTTCCAGCAGCTCTACAATACGGTGGACACCCTGGTGGTGGGCCGGTTCGTGGGCAAGGTGGCCCTGGCCGCCGTGGGCTCCACCTCCGTCATCGTCAACCTGACGGTGGGCATCTTCACCGGCCTGGCGGCCGGAGCGGTGGTGGCCATCGCCCAGCACTTCGGCGCCCGCCGCTGGGACGAGGTGCACGAGTGCGTCCACACCGCCATGCTGCTGAGCATCCTCATCGGCGCATTTTTTATGGTGACGGGCTTTGTCCTCACCCCCTGGGCCCTGCGGGCCATGGGCACCACCGAGGAGGCCCTGCCCGGGGCCATCCTCTATCTGCGGGTCTATTTCCTGGGTATGGTGCCCAACGTCATCTACAACATGGGTACCGGCGTGCTGCGGGCCATCGGCGACTTTCGGCGGCCCCTCTACTTCCTCATGGCCGCATCCCTGTGCAACATTGTGCTGGATCTGCTGCTGGTGGTAGTGTTCCATATGGGGGTGGCCGGCGTGGCCATCGCCACCATCTGTTCTCAGCTTCTGTCCGCCGTGCTGGTGGTGATTTCACTCATGCGCTCCGAGATGACCCCCTATCAGCTCTTTCCCAAGCGGCTGCGCATCTATGCCATGCCCATGCGCAGCATCCTGATGATCGGTGTGCCCACCGCCCTCCAGTCGGTGATGTACAACGCCTCCAATATCGTCATCCAGGCCTCCATCAACTCCTTTGGCACCGACGCTGTGGCCGCCTGGACCGCCTACGGCAAGATGGATATCATTTTCTGGATGACCATTACCGCTATGGCCCAGTCCATCACCACCTTTGCCGGGCAGAACTACGGCGCCGGGGAGTATGAGCGCCTGAAAAAGGGCGTCCGGGTATCGGTGGCCATGACGGCGGGCTTCACCATCCTGCTCAGCACCGCCTTCTTCCTGCTGGCCCAGCCCCTGCTGGCCATCTTCTCCCCCGACCCCGATGTGCTGGAGGTGGGGGTGGAGATGGTGCGCTTCCTGGCCCCCTGCTACATCACCTATATCCTCATCGAGCTGCTCACTGGAGCCATCCGGGGGGCGGGCAAGTCGGTAGCCCCCATGCTCATCTCGGTCTTCGGGGTATGCGGCCTGCGGCTGCTGTGGCTGTTCACCGTCGTGCCCGCCCACCACACCCTGCTGGCTGTGGAGGCCAGCTACCCCATCACCTGGGCGGTCACCTCCGTGGCCATCCTGCTCTACTACCGCTTCGGCCGGTGGCTCCACCCGCCCAAGAAGGCGTAAAAGCGCCGCCCCCATATTTTGCGGGGGACGCCGTCATTGCAGAGCCGTAGGGGCGGGGGCCCACACCCGCCCGCGGTCAATCTGCGGCCGGATCAGCGGGCCGATGTGGGCATCGGCCCCTACGTTGTTCAGGAGGCGGAACGATACCCGCAGGACTGTAGGGGCGGGGCTTGTCCCCGCCACGGGATTGGGGCGGGCGGCCACAAGGGCCGCCCCTACATTTGGAGGGAGCGGTACCATTGCAGAACTGTAGCGGCGGGTGTCCACACCCGCCCGCGGTCAATCTGCGGCCGGATCGGCGGGCCGATGTGGGCATCGGCCCCTACGTTGTTCAGGAGGCGGATTGATACCCGCAGGACTGTAGGGGCGGGGCTTGTCCCCGCCCGCGTCTCTCTTGCCCACGCCGCAGAAGAGAAAGAGGACGCGCACGCCGGAGGTGTGCGCGTCCTCTTGGTTTAGTCATGGCTCAGGTAGTAGGGTTTCATCAGGCTGGGCTGCTCGGTGGAGTCCTTCTGCCCATTGGTGCGCAGGGTGACCTCCGGGGGACGGCCCCGGCCGCCGTGGCGTCCGCCGCCCTTGCGCTTCCGCGCCGCCTGGGGCTCCGGCTTCGCAGGGGGTTCCGGGGGCCTGGCGGCCTTCTTCCGCTTTTTAGCGGGCTGTTCAACTGGTTTGTCCTTTTTCGGTGCGGTCTGGGCCCGGCCGCGAGGGGCCAGCAGGCGGGCGGTGGCGTCCATGATCGCGTCGCTGGCCAGGGGGTCGGGCTTGTGGAAGTCGGCAAACTCCGCCTGAACCGGCCGGGCGGGGGCAGTGGCCGTCAGGGCCTCCTCCAGGGTGGCGCTGTTGCGCTGGCCCCGCTTGCGGCGCTTTTTGGCGGAGGTCTCCCCGGCTGGCTCCGGCTGGGGAGGCTGCTCCAGTACCTTTTGGTTGGCCTTGGTCTTTCGGGCCTCGGCGGCGGCCTTGTTGGCCGCATCCCGCTGGCGGCGGCGCTCCTTGGCGGCGGCCCGGGCCTCGGCGTCCTCTGGATTCACCACCCGGCCCTTCTTGTCGCGGGGCAGGGGCTCCAGCACCTCCATGGGCCAGGGGTGGACTTCCACCACAGGGATGGCGCGGCCGATGAGCTTCTCAATGGCCTTGAGCTCGTCCTTCTCGTTGATGTCGCAGAAGGAGATGGCGGTGCCGCCCCGCCCGGCCCGGCCGGTGCGGCCGATGCGGTGGACGTAGGTCTCCGGTACGTCGGGCAGGTTGTAGTTGAACACGTGGGAGAGCTCCTCAATGTCCAGGCCCCGGGCGGCGATGTCGGTGGCCACCAGAACCTGCACCGCGCCGCTCTTGAAGTCGGCCAGGGCCTGCTGTCGGGCGGTCTGGCTCTTGTTGCCGTGGATGGCGGCGGCGGAGATACCCGCCTTGACCAGATCCCCGGCCACCTTGTTGGCCCCGTGCTTGGTGCGGGTAAACACCAGGGCGTTTTTCACGTCCAGCTCCCGGATGAGGGCGGCGAGCAGCCTGGTCTTGTTGCCGCGGTCCACGTAGTAGAGCTTCTGGTCGATCACCTCCACCGGGGAGGAGATGGGGTTGACCGCCACCCTGGCGGGGTTGTGCAGCAGGGAGTCCACCAGCCCCTGCACCTCGGGGGGCATAGTGGCGGAGAAAAAGAGGGTCTGCTTTTGGGCGGGCAGCCAGCCAAGGATGCGGCGCACGTCGTGGATGAAGCCCATGTCCAGCATCCGGTCGGCCTCGTCCAGCACGAAGATCTCCAGCCGGGACAGGTCGATGAGCTTCTGGCCGTAGAGGTCGCCCAGGCGGCCGGGGGTGGCCACCAGGATGTCCACGCCATTTTTCAGCCGCTCCACCTGGGGGGCCTGGCCCACGCCGCCGAAGATGACGGTGGAGCGCAGGGGCAGGTACTTGCCATAGGCCTCAAAGCTCTCCTGGATCTGGAGGGCCAGCTCCCGGGTGGGGGTGAGGATCAGGGCCCGGATGGGGCGGCCCTGGGCCTTATGGCCGCTAAGCTGCTGGAGAATGGGGGCGGCGAAGGCGCAGGTCTTTCCGGTGCCGGTCTGGGCGCAGCCCAGCACGTCCCGGCCGGTCAGCGCGGGGGGAATGGCTTTTGCCTGGATGGGAGAGGGCTGCTCGTAGCCCTGGTCGGCCAGGGCCCGCAGGATGGGCTCGTTGAGGCCGAGTTCTTGAAAGGTCATGTTGTTCGTCCTTTACAGCGTTTTGGCCCCTCCTGCGCCGGGGGGCGGTTGCGGGTCATACCCCACCGCGCAGAGGTGGGGGAAAACGCGGCAAAGCCCGCCGGAAAACCAGCGGGCATTTCGCACGCGATATTCGTACTCCTAAAGTATACCACAAATTTGGAAAAATACAAGTGGGCGCGGCTCAGCCCTGGGCCTGGGCGGTGTTGAGCCCCAGCAGGCCCTGGAGCACGGCGGCTACCGTCTCCTCCAGCCCTCTCCCCTCCCCCACGTCCACGGTGAGGTCGGCGTACCGCCGGTAGAGGGGTTCCCGGGCGGCGTACACGTCGGCCAGGGTCTGGCCCGGGGCCATGGCGATGCCCCGGGTGGTGATGTTGTGTATCCGCCGCTCCAGCTCCGACAGAGGGACGTGGAGGTAGACCACCCGGCCCAGGGCCCTCAGGTGGCCGATCGCCCCCGCCCGGCAGACGGCGCTGCCTCCGGGGGCGATGACGGCGCCCGTGCAGGCCAGGGAGCAGATGGCCGCCTCCTCTGCGTCCAGAAAGGGCTCCACGCCCCGGTTGTCCAGCAGCTCCTGTAGGAGGGCCCCCTCCCGCTGCTGAATGAGGAGGTCCACGTCCACAAACTGAAAGCCCAGGGCCTTGGCCAGCAGGACGCCCACGGTGCTCTTGCCCGAGCCGGGCATGCCGATGAGAGTGATGTTATTCAATCTGATTTGCTCCTTTTTACACGGTTCCGACCGCGCCCCAGGGCAGCTCCAGGGGAATCTGATGGACGGCAGAGGGGGTGCTGCTGTCCGGCTCCCCCTCGTACAAAGCCAGCACGGCCCCGCCGGAGGCATCCTCGGGTACAAAGAAGATCATCTGGCCGTACAGGGGGTCCTCCCACTGGGCGTCGGAGAGGGTGACCAGATATACCCCCGCGTCCTTGAGCTGCCGGGCCAGGGAGGCGTCGTCCTCCGCCAGAAGGGCGGTGCCGTCCTCCAGCCGCAGCTCGGCGGGAAAAAAGGTCAGGTCGTCCCGGCGCTCGCCCCCCTCCACCCAGAGATCCACGGCCAGGCAGCGGAAGCCCTCCCGCCGGGCCAGGGGTACGTAGGTCAGATCCACCTCCCAGGGGTCCTCCACGGTCACCTGCTGGGTACCGTGAATGGAAAAGGGCTCCCAAAGGGCGTGAGTCCCGCCGGCGGGCTCCGCCTGGGCAACCGCCCCCGGCTCTGGGCGGCGGCCCGCAAAGGCTTCGGACAGGTTAAGCATAAGACCCAACACGAAGGGCAGGACAATGCAGAGGAGGAACAGCGACACGAGCACGATCACCAGAAGCTTGAGCGGGGAGCGCTGCCTCCGTGCGGGGGGCTCCTCCCAGGGCGTCCCTCCCTGGGGGCCGCCGTAGGACACCGTCCGGGGGCCCACCGGTGGGGTCTTGGGCTGGGCCGCCGGGCGCGGCCGGTCCTTGGAAGCGGCCGAAACGCGGGCGGGCGGAGCCTGCGCCGGGCGGGCCCCTGCGCGGTCCGGCGGGGAATTGTAGCTGCCGCACTTGGGACAGAAGTCGTCGCTGTCGTAGTCATAGGGCCGGCCGCAGCTCGCACAGGTCACCTTCCGCATGAAAACGCCCCCTTCTCGGATTTTCCTCAGAGTTAATTCCATTATAACAGAAAGCAGGCCCGGCGGCAACCGTCCTCCGGCCATGACCAAGGCTTCATGCCGCACTTGACGGCCGACAGTGGTTTCTTATACCATAAAGCGGTACGGAATGGTATAATGGGGCCAGACTTTGCACCATCTGTACCGGTCGCAGGCCGGAGAAACAGCCATGAGAAAGAGAGGACATTTATCCATGACCAACCGCTTGGACCGCGACTTCCACCTGCCGGGGCTGCTGCGCTTTGCCCTGCCCACCATTATTATGATGCTGGTGGTCAGCCTCTACACCATCGTGGACGGGGTGCTGATTGCCCGCCTGGTGGGAGAGAACGCCCTGGCCGCCGCCAATGTGGCCTATCCTGCCATCAGCTTTACCCTGGCCATGGGGATCATGCTGGGCACCGGCGGCTCCGCCGTGGTGGCCCACAAGATGGGGGCTGGATATCTGGAGGAGGCCCGGAGGGACTTCGGCTTTCTGGCCCTGGTGGCGGTGTGCATCGGCCTGGCGGTCTGCCTGGCGGGGGCCCTGTTCGCCGGGCCGCTGGCCCGGCTGCTGGGGGCCAGCGATCTGCTGCTGGACGATACGGTCACCTATCTGCGGGTGCAGCTCTGCTTTGCACCCATGGCCATGCTCCAGCTCCTCTTTGAGAGCTTCTTTGTCACTGCCGGGCGGCCCGGCCTGGGCCTGGGGCTGGCGACTGCGGCGGGCGTCACCAACGCCGTGCTGGACTATCTCTATATGGGGCCTATGCAGATGGGCATACTGGGCGCTGCCCTGGGCACTGTTACGGGCTACTCGATTCCCGCCGTGGCGGGGGTGCTCTTTTTCCTGCTCCGCCGGCAGGGGCTCCGCTTTGGCCGCCCCCACGGGGATCTGCGCATGCTGGGCCGGGCCTGCTTCAACGGCGCGTCCGAGATGGTGACGAACCTGTCCATGGCGGTGACTACCTTTCTCTTTAACGCTATTATGATGGCCTACCTGGGGGAGGCGGGCGTGTCCGCCATCACCATCGTGCTCTATGCCCAGTTCCTTCTGGTGGCCCTGTATATGGGCTTCTCCATGGGGGTGGCCCCGGTGTTCAGCTTCAACCGGGGGGCGGGGCGGTATGACCGGATGCGGCGTATTTTCGGCTACTGCCTGCGGTTTATCCTGGTTTCGTCCGTGGCTATTCTGGCGGTGGCCCTGGCCCTGTCCGGGGTGGTGGTGGGGATCTTCTCCACACCCGGCTCTCCGGTGTACGCCATCGCCCTGGACGGCTTTCGACGGTTTGCCCCCGCTTTCCTCTTTGCCGGGGTAAATATCTTCTCCTCCGCCCTCTTTACCGCCCTGTCCGATGGGCGCACCTCCGCCATTATCTCGTTTGCCCGCACCTTCGGCTTCCTGCTGCTGGGGCTGCTTCTGCTGCCCCGGCTGCTGGAGGTGGACGGCGTGTGGCTGGCCGTGCCGCTGGCGGAGCTGCTCTCCTGCCTGCTGTCGGTCTGGTTCCTCCGCCGCAAGCGGGCCGACTTCGGCTTCGGCGGTGGGGATCTCCCCCGACACGGTGGACGCGGCGGCGGACGGATCTGACGGAAGCGAAGCCATTATAAAAGCCCCCGGCGCAACGCGCCGGGGGCCTCTCATTGTACTTTTTAGAAGGTAATAATGCCCTTTTTCAGAATCTTGCGGTCCAGCAGCTTCTGGTAGGCCTCCACGGCCTGGTCAAAGGTGAAGTAGTCGGAAATAAAGTCCTTAATGTTCAGCTCACCGGAGCGCATCCACTCTACCACCTGGGCGTGGGCCTCGCCTTCCTCGCGCTTGCGGGGCATCTGCTGGTAAATGACGCGCCAGTTGTAGTCGGCAGGGCTGAAGTCGATGGTGACCTCCTCCTTTTCGGGCACGCCGTAGCACAGCACTGAGCCACGGTCCTTGATAAGCCCCATGCCCTGGTTTACAATGGCGGGGGAACCGGCCGCGTCCAGCACGTAGTCCACACCGCCGGGGAAGAGCTTGCGCACCTCGGCGCGCACATCGCACTCCTTGCTGTTAATGAGGTGAGTAGCGCCGTAATTCCTGGCCTGCTCCAGTTTTTCGGGCAGGATGTCGCAGGCCACCAGATCCTTTACACCCAGCAGGCTCATAAACTTCAGGTATGTAAGACCCACAGGGCCGCAGCCAAACACTACCACGGAGTCCTGGGGCTGGATACCGAAATAGCGGATGTTGGAGAGCACCTCACGGAAGGTGACGATCATAGTGGCGTCCACGGGGTCCAGATCGTCGTCCAGCACCGTCTGAGCAAAGGCGCAGTCGGGAGCGCCGCCGGGCCAGGGGGCTTTGGGATCGCACACCACAGCGTACTCACTCAACGCGCCCCAGCCGGAGCCCAGCCCAGGCAGGTTTTCCGGGTCAGGATCCACAAAGGGTAGCAGCACCTTGTCGCCCACTTTAAGGCCTTTGACCTTGGAGCCCACCTCCACGACTTCGCCCACGCCCTCATGGCCCAGCATAATGGGGTAGACCGATTCGGGGAAGCCCTTAAAGGTGCGGTGGATGAGCTTGATGTCGGTACCGCACATGCCGCAGGCAATGGTCTTAACCAGCGCCTGATACTCGTTGTACCGGGGCTTGTTGACCTCGTGAACGGTAATCCTGCCATCTCTCTCGACGACCAGCGTTTTCATAAAAAAGGCCCTCCTTTAATGAATATCGTAATATTGGAATGTCACTACATAACAAGATAAAAAACAAAGCAGCATGTATTTACAAGAGAGATCATAACACAAAGCATTTAAAAATGCAACTAAATTGGATGCAAAAATAAAATGAGTTTTATACATATTTCCATGGAAAAGGAAGGAAATAAGCGGTATGATACTGCATATATTATGATACAAAAACGGTTCCTATTACGCTTGTGTGCAGAATCAATAATTTGGACAGTGAAAAAACGTAAATTATGCACCAATTTATAAAAGCTATATTGACAAGTTTAAAATTTGAGCTATACTAAGGGCAACGATATGTTACTACATAGTATCAATGCAACGCAGTCCGGCGCAAACCGGATACCATAAACACAAAGTCGGCCGCGGACAACGGCCGTTTTGTAAGCAAGGCAACCCAATACAAGAAGGAGGAACACCCGAATGAAGAAGAAGAAACTCATTGCAACGGTCCTCTCCGCATCCATGCTGGTCGGACTGCTGGCCGGCTGCGGCAGCAGCACAGATCCGGCTGAAAGCCCCACTGGCGGCGGTGAAACCACCCCGGCTCAGGGCGAGACCACTCCCGCCCAGAACGACGTAGACTATGCCAATTTTGTGATCGATCCCGCCCAGATCCCACAGGAAAAGCTGGACACCACCCTGTACCTGGCCGTCTCTGTCCGCGGTCTGGAGAACCCGTACATCGCCACGATCAACGAGGGCATGAAGCTCTTTGCCGAATATCTGGATTCCATCGGTCAGAAGTATGAGATGCAGGTGCTGGATTCCCAGGGCGACAGCGCCAAGGAAGTCGACAACATGCGCCAGTTTGCGGCCAAGGCCAACGGCAACGCCATTGCCTACGCCGATCCCAACGAGGACACCATTGCCTACTCCCTGGCTGAAGCCATGGCGGAGTCCGGCGGCTATCTGGGCACGGCCTGGAACAAGCCCGCCGATGTGGGCCCCTCCGATCTGGACCCCAACTGGGTGATCCACACCTCCCCCGACAACGTGGTGAACGGCTACAATATCGCCAAGGCCCTGTTCGACTCCATGGGCGGCGAGGGCCAGATCTTCGTGGTGCAGGGCCTGCTGGGCAACACCGCGTCCAACGCCCGTTATGAGGGCCTTCAGAAGGCTCTGGAGGAGTATCCCAACATTGAGGTCGTGGCGGACGACACGGCCAACTGGAACACCGACGAGGCTCTGGCTCTGGTCGAAACCTGGCTGACCCAGTACCCCGACGTGGGCGGCATCTGGTGCGCCAACGACAATATGGCCACTGGAGCCCTGCAGGCGCTGGACGCGGCGGGCCTGAAGGGTAAGGTTGGCGTGTGCGGCATTGACGCCAACACCGATATTGTGGAGGCCATTGCCAACGGCGAGGCCACCGCTACCGTCTCCTCCAATGGATACCTCCAGGGCGGCTATACCCTGGCCATCTGCTACGCGGCCTGGGCCGGCCTGCTGGACCCCGCCGCGCTGCCCGCCGACTTCCGCGAGTTTGCCACCCCCACTGTGCTGATTGACAGCCCCGAGGCCGCAAAGGATTGGCAGAACTACAAGCCGGAGTTTGACTTCAGCCGTCCCTTTGACTGCCGCGTGGCCGGGTGACCGGCCGGAGCACCAATCCTGAATAACGGATAGTCAGAACGGCCGGGGCTGGGATCGTGGTCCCAGCCCCGGCTTCATATTAAGTCTCGCCGTCAGAGATCGCTGCCGTGGTGTGAGGGAGTGGTCCGTCCTAGAGCGAAATTGGAGCGACGATTATGATGAAATTAAATCCTGCGGCGACCATCACGGAAGAGTTCGCCGAACGCATCAAGAGTGAAAACCGCAGCGCAAAAATGATGAAGCTGGCACCGTTGATCGTGCTGGCCTGTCTTGTGGTTGTCTTTCTCATTGTCTGTGGGGCCAGCTTCCTCTCCCCCAAGAATATTATGAATATTCTCAACCAGATGGCCCTGCCCCTGGTAGTGGCCCTGGGACTGACCTTTGTCATTATGCTGGGCAGCATTGATCTGTCCATTGACGGAAGCGTGGGCATGGCGGGCTCCCTGTTTGCCTGCTTTGTCCTCAACAGTGAATTTGCGTACGATCTGGGTTTCCTCAGCGTGGTTATTGCGGTAGGTGTGAGCATGCTCTGCGGTCTGCTCATCGGCCTGTGCCACGTCTACCTCAAAATCCCCTCCTTCATGGCCTCCTTTGCCTTTATGTACATCTGCAAGGGCATCGGTATGGTCTCTTACCAGGGGCATCCTCCCACGATCAAGGACCCCGTTATTACGGCTCTGCCTACCACCACCTTCCTGGGCATCCCCTTTATCACCTGGGTTGCCATTGTGATGTTCCTGCTGTGCTTTTTTATTCAGGAGTATACCGCCTTCGGCCGGCATATTTACGCCGTGGGCACCAATGAGAACATTCCGCGCTCCGTGGGCGTCAGCGTGGAAAAAGTCAAAATCGGCGTGTTTACCCTGGCCGGTTTCCTGTTCGGCGTGGCGGGCGTCATCGGCGCTATCCGCCTGGGCCAGGGCCAGATCGCCATCGGCGACGACAAGATGTTTCCCGCCCAGGCGGCCGTGGTGGTCGGCGGCACTTCGCTGGCCGGCGGCAAGGGCGGCGTGGTCAACACCATTGTTGGCGTGCTGATTATGACGGTGCTGGATAACGGCTTGGTCATGCTGAACGTCAACCCAAACATCCGCACCGGCGTCCAGGGTGTCATCATCCTGGTGGCCGTCATCCTGACTGCGGCCCGCGGCGCCAAGGTCATCAGCAAATAAGGGGGCGGGCAGAATGAGTGAACTGGAACGCAAGAACGGCCCCTCCGCAGTGGCGGAGACCGTGACCAAGGACGGCCGCCGGATTGGAACGGAGGTCCTCTTCAGCGCCAAGGACATCACCAAGACCTTTGGCGGCACCCAGGCCCTGAAGGGAGTGGAGCTTGAGATCCACCCCGGCGAGATCGTGGGCCTGGTGGGCGAGAACGGCGCGGGCAAGTCCACCCTGCTGAAGATCATTATCGGCGCCCAACCCCAGACCTCTGGTACCATGAGCTTCCACGGCGCCCCCTATGAACCCAAGACCCCCATGGACGCCAACAAGGCGGGCGTGGGCATGGTCTTTCAGGAGCAGTCCCTGATTGTTACCCTGAACGTGGCCCAGAACATTTTCTTTGGCCATGAAAAGGACTTCAGGAAGGCCGGCGTCATCAACTGGGCCAAGATGAACCGGGCGGCCGCCGAGGTTCTGGCCGCGGTGGACATCACCAACATCAGCCCCACCAAAAAGGTCAGCGATCTGAACTTTGCCACCCGCCAGATGGTGGAGATCGCCAAGGTTATGAACGTCACCAAGCAGTCCGGCAGCGAACACTGTCTGATCCTGCTGGACGAGCCCACTTCCGTGCTCAACGAGGCTGAGGTGGAAAACCTCTACAAGCAGATGCGCAAGATCGCGGCCCAGGGCCATGCGGTCATCTTTGTCTCCCACCACCTCAACGAGATTCTGGAGGTCACCGACCGCATCTATGTCTATAAGGACGGCACCAGCGTGGGCAGCCTGGACACCAGGGACGCCGACGAGGCCAAGCTGTACGAAATGATGGTGGGCCAGTCCACCACCACGGAGTACTACCATCTGGACCGCCAGACCGCACCCCAGGATGATGTACTTCTGGAGGCCAAAGACCTGGGCCTGCACGGAATCTTCAAGCATGTCAACTTCCAGCTTCACCGGGGAGAGGTGCTGGGCCTGTGCGGCGTGGTGGGCTCCGGCGCGGAAGAGGTGTGCGAGGTGCTCTGCGGCGACGAGAAGCCCTCCTTCGGGGAAATCTCGGTCCGCGGCAGGGCCGTCCGCTTCCGCTCGCCCAAGCAGGCGCTGAGGGAGGGCATCCTTATGATCCCAAAGGAGCGCCTGTTTGAGGGCATCGTCTCTACCCTGTCGGTGGAGGATAACATTGCCCTGTCCAACGCCAAGCAGATGGCCAAGGGACCCTTTGTTTCGGGCGCGGCGGTGCGCAGGCAGGCCAAGCACTGGATCGGCGAGCTGCGGATCAAGACCCCCGGGCCCCAGGCGCTGCTGCGCCAGCTTTCCGGCGGCAACCAGCAGAAGGTGGTATTCTCCCGGGCCCTGGCCAGCGGTGCGGACATCCTGCTGCTCAACCACCCCACCCGCGGCGTCGATGTGGGCGCCAAGGAGGAGATCTACGCCCTGATCCGCGACATGACGGATGAGGGCAAGGCTGTAATCGTACTGGGCGATACAACAGACGAATGTATCGGCTTGTGTTCCCGCCTGCTCGTCATGAAGGACGGCCTGGTCACCGGCGAATTTGACGCCCCCGCCGACCACAAGCCCTCCCAGGTTGACGTGGTCAGCCTGATGATGTAAGGAGGAATCGAGCTATGAAGACAAAAACTCCCAATGTGTCCGGCAGGAGTGCATGGCTGCGGGACAACATCACAAAATACTTCAGCTTTTCGGCCATCATTATTCTGCTGGTAGCCCTCTCCCTGACCCAGGACAACTTCCTGGGCACCAGCAACCTCAAAAACCTGCTGCGCGACACGGCGCCTCTGATGATTATGTCCGCAGGCATGACAATGGTGCTTCTGTTCGGCTCCATTGACCTGTCCATGGGCGCGGTGTGCTCCGTATCCAACGTGACCTACATCCACCTGAAGCTGGCCTTCCAGGACAGCTTCAGCAATCCTCTCCTCACCAGCCTGGCGGCCATGGCGGTCTCTCTGGCGTTTGGCCTGGCCTCCGGTCTGGCGCTGGGCATCATTCACGTCAAGCTGAAGGTACCCTCCTTCATCGCCTCCCTGGGCTTTATGTCCCTATGGCAGTCGGTGGCCCTCCTCATCACGCAGAACCCCGAGTCGGTGCCCAAAGCCCTGTGGGGCACCGTGGAGTGGTACAAGATCGCCTTCGGTGTGGTGGGCCTGCCCCTGATTGTGGCAATCGCCATTATCCTGTTCATCCACTGTGTTACCCGTTACACCCCCAGCGGACGGACCATTTTTGCCATCGGCGGCAACGAGCGCACTGCCCGGGTGGCCGGTATGGGCGTGGATAGGACAAAGATTCTGGTATTTGCCATCAACGGTGTGCTGGCCGCTCTGGCCGGTATCTTCCTGGCGGCCAACCTCCGCTCCAGCGCCCCCACCATCGGCGACCCCTTTACCCTAAAGATTGTGGCGGCCTGCGCCCTGGGCGGCACCTCGCTGGCCGGCGGCAAGGGCAGCGAGCTGGGCACCATCCTGGGCGTGTTTACCGTGGCCATCATTGAAAACGGCATGAACTTTATCGGTGTCAACGCCTACTATCAGAACATTGTCTTTGGTATCTTTGTGTTGGCGGCCATCGCCCTTACGGTGGACCGCAGCATCCGCGGCCAGATCGTCAAGTAAGAAAGAAGGAGTGCCTCTTATGTCCGATGTAAAACCGTTTGTGCTGGACTTTGACCTTGTAAGCGGCTTCTGCACGAGCGGCAAGGTCAAGCCTACCCAGCGCAGAGTGTCCGACATGGTCGCCCAGTTTGCCAATGAGGCGGCGGCCCGGGCCATGGTGGAGGGGGGCGACCCCCTGCTGTATGAGTTCTACGGCCTGGATCTGCCCGAAGACGACTCCGGCGTGCTCCAGTTCGGCACCACCATCCTCTACCCCGGAAAGGTGGGGGAGGAGTATTTCATGACCAAGGGCCACTTTCACACCATCCTGGACACCTCCGAGATCTACTACGGCCTCAGCGGCCACGGCATGATGCTGATGGAGACCCCCGAGGGCCAGGTGGACTGGAAGGAGATCGGCCCCGGCGAGGCCCTCTACGTCCCCGGACGCTGGGCCCACCGCAGCATCAACACCGGCACCGAGCCTCTGGTGATGTTCTTCGTCTACCGGGGGGACGCCGGCCACGACTACGGCACCATCGAGGAGAAGGGCTACCGGAAGCTGGTGGTGGAGCGGGACGGAAGGCCCGCCGTCATCGACAACCCCAAATGGAAGGTGTAGCCCCACCCTTTGCGGCCGTCCTGTTTGATCTGGACGGCGTCCTGCGCAACACCGAGCCATACCACCGCATGGCCTATGCACAGCTGGCCCGCAGCCTGTCCGGGGGCGCGCCCCCGGACGCCGGAGAGATCGCGGGTAAGTCCAACCTTCAGCTCTATGAGGCTCTGGTGGCCCGCTTCGGCGGGCCGGCCACGGCGGAGGAGCTGTCCCAGCGGCACTTCCGGCTGGTCTGCCAGCTGCTGGAGGAGTACCGGGTGGGGCCGATGCCCGGCCTGGAGGAGGCTCTGGACGCCCTGCGCCGCCGGGGCATTCCCTTTGGGGTGGTGTCCTCCTCCTGGCGCTGGTACGTGGAGCATTGCCTGCGGGAGTTGGGGATGTATGAGGACGCCGCGGTGATCGTCACCGGCAGCGACGGCCTGCCCCTCAAGCCCGCCCCCGCCCCTTATCAGGCGGCGGCCCGGGTCTTTCGCCCTGCCCCGCCCGGCGCGGTGCTGGCCGTGGAGGACAGCGGCAGCGGCGTCCGCTCCGCCGTGGCGGCGGGTCTGGCCTGCGCGGCGGTATACAACCCCGACTCGGGGGCGCAGGATCTGTCCCCGGCCCGGTGGCGGCTGAACAGCCTGTACGAGCTGCCCGCCCTGCTGGACGGCAACTAAACCAATCCGATTTTTGTTTACATAATAAGGAGGTCATTTCCATGTCCATGCTGCAGCATTCCACCCGCGCCTGGGGCTCCCCCAGCCGCTACATCCAGGGCCGCTATGAGCTGGAGAACATGAAAACCCACACCGAGGTCTACGGCCGCAGGGTGTTCTTCCTCATTGACGTGTTCTTCTTCGCCGACTACAAGAAGCGCTTCGAGGCCCTGTACGCCGGCAGCGACAGCCAGATCCAGTGCGAGCAGTTCGGCGGCCAGTGCACCGAGGAGGAGATCCTCCGCTGCACCGGCCTGGCCAAGGCCCTGAACCCCGACGTGGTGGTGGGCATCGGCGGCGGCAAGACCATGGACACCGCAAAGGCTGTGGCCGACAACTACAACGCGGCGGTGATCATCGTCCCCACCACCGCCTCCACCGACGCTCCCGCCATGGGCCTGTCCGTCATCTACACCGCCGCGGGCGAGCACGTGGGCGCCCGCCACTACAAGAAGAACCCCGATCTGGTGCTGCTGGACACCGACATTCTGGCCAAGGCGCCCATCCGCTTCCTGGTGGCCGGCATGGGCGACGCCCTGTCCACCTACCCGGAGTGCCGGGCCAACGTGCAGTCCGCCTCCCCCAACTACGTCAACAGCGGCTATCACCAGACCATCGCCTGCATCGCCGTGTCCAAGGCGTGCCACGAGACCATCCTGACCAAGGGCGTCAGCGCCAAGCTGGCCGCCGAGCAGGGCCTGTGCACCAAGGACGTGGAGGACGTCATCGAGGCCAACACCCTGCTGTCCGGCCTGGGCGTGCAGAACGGCTCCTGCGCGGGCGCTCACTCCATCGCCGAGGGCATCACCGTCCTGGAGCCCTGCGCCAAGCTGCTGCACGGCGAAGTGGTGGCCTTCGGCATCCTGGTGCAGCTCATCGTGGAGGGCGCCCCCGCCGAGGAGCTTGACGAGCTGTACACCTTCTTCGAGGAAGTGGGCCTGCCCACCACCTTTGACGATCTGGGCATTCCCGACGCCACCGAGGCCGACATCAGGAAGGTGGCCGAGACCTCCATGCACTCCTACTGGGACGTGGAGCCCTTCGCCGTCAACCCGCAGATGGTCTTTGACGGCATCATGATGGCCAACACCCTGGGCAAGCGCCGCAAGGGCCTGTAAGCGGGCCGCGGCCGGACGGAAAGGAAGCGCACGCATGAAAGCCATTCAATACACCGCCCCCCGGCAGTTTGCCGTGGTAGATCTGCCCAAGCCGGAGCCCGGCCCCCACCAGGTGGTCATCCGGGTCAAGGCCTGCGGCATCTGCAAGACCGACCTGACCATCCACGACGGAAGCTTTCTGGCCAAGTTCCCCCTGGTGAACGGCCACGAGTTCGCCGGCGTGATCGACTCGGTGGGCAGCGCCGTCACCAAGTGGAAGGTGGGCGACCGGGTCACCGCCGACAACACTGAGCTGTGCGGCTACTGCGAGCCGTGCCGCAGCGACAAGCCCCTGTACTGCGAGAACTTCAACTCCCACGGCTGCAACATGCCCGGCGGCTTTGCCGAGTATGTGCTCATCAACCACGACAAGGTGTTCGCCCTCAGCGACAAGCTGTCCTTTGAGGAGGCCACCTTTACCGAGCCCACCGCCTGCGCGGTCCACGGCGTGGACCGCATCGCCCCCCGCTTCGGCGACTCCATCCTCATGTTCGGCGCAGGCCCCACCGGCATCATCCTGGCCCAGCTGCTCCGCCGGGCGGGGGCGGGCCGCATGGTCATCGCCGATCCCCACGCCGACAAGCTGGACATTCTGCGCAAGTACGGCTTTACCGACCTGGTGGTCATGGACAAGGCCGACCCGTCCAAGCACACCGCCGAGATCAAGGCCATCATGCCCAAGGGCTTCGACATTGTCATCGACGCCACCGGGGCCGCCTCGGTGTTCGAGTCCTGCTTCCACTTTGTCCACATGGGCAGCAAGATTGTGGCCTACGGCGTCTGCGCCGCCGACGCCAAGGTACCCGTCAGCCCCTACGACATTTTCAGCCAGGAGTACACCATCCTCGGCTCCTTCGCCCAGACCCACTGCTTTGGCCGGGCGCTGGAGTATCTGGAGAGCGGCGCGGTGCAGGTCAAGGAGTTGATCTCCCACGAGCTGCCGCTGGAGGACTACGGCAAGGGCCTGGACTACATCGTCCAGAAGCAGGCCCGCAAGGTTATCATTCACCCCTGAGAGCGCCTCCTCTCCGTGTGCCGAAAAAAGCCCGCCCGCCCCGGCTTGGGGTGGGCGGGCTTTTATGTTTCTCGCTAGGGCTCCACGTCCAGCATCGCCATGGTGGCGGGCATTTCGTGGGCGGTATTGACCTTCTCCTCGTCGGTGACCAGATCGAAGCAGGAGACGATGATCTTGTCCCCCCAGACGCACGGCTCGCCCGGCTCGTCCAGCTCGCCGTGGAAGCCGTCGGTGTCGGGGGAGCAGGCCATCCGCGTCACCCGGCCGTCGGGGGTGATGCGGGCGATGGCGTTGGCCGAGAAGTCGGCCACGTAGATGTTGCCGTAGGGATCGATGGTCATGCCGTCGGTGGACTTCAGGTTGGCCGGATCACAGGCCCACTTGCGGTTCTCCTTCACCGAGCCGTCGGGGTTGAAGGTGATTTTGTGCACCACCCCGTCGCCGAAGTTGCCGACGTAGAGGTTGCCGTCGTGGTCGAACACGATGCCGTCCACGCCGTACTGGCACTTGGGGTTCTCGGTGATAAAGGTGAGGAAGATGTGGGGATCGGCCAGGGTGTTGGTGCAGTGGATGCCCTCGGCGTCCAGGGGGAAGCGGTAGACACAGCTCATGAGCTTGCCGCTGTCCGTCTTCTGGCGGGTCATGCAGCTCTGGGTGACGTACATGTAGTCCCCCCAGATGCGGATGCCGTTGGGGTGCTCCATGTTGTCAGCCACCACGGTGCACTTCACCACCCCCGCGTCGTTGAGCCGCAGGCGGAGGATGCGCCCGGTGAACACCATGTGGGGCTCTCCGGTCCAGCCCGCGTTGTCCACCAGATAGAGGTCGCCGTCGGGGCCGAACTCGATGCCCATGGCCCGGGCCTCACCGGTGTACTCGTTGCGCGGCACGTCAAACCACTTCTTGATGTTGCGGTCCTTGTCGATTTTCAGCACGCAGCTGGGCATGGACAGATCCGCAAAGTTGGGACAGGACAGAATCAGGTTGCCGTCCCTGTCGATGGCCATGCCGTCGGGGGTGCACACCAGCTCCTCCGGCAGCAGGGTGAACAGCTTGGATGTCTGCATAAAGCGCATTGCCTCCTTTTACGCGGTCAGCTCCTTGAGGAACCGGCAGGCCCGGCCCGCCATCTCGTCCAGCCCGGCCTCCCCGGCCCCGCCGCTGAGATCCCGCCAGACCTTGATATCATAGGGAATGGTACCCCCCATGAGCACGAAGGGCTCCATCACAATGGCCCCCTGGTAGTTCACCTGCTTGAGGGCGGCGGCCATGTCCTTCCAGGGCAGGCGGTTGGTGGAGCCGGCGGGGCGGCGGTTGTTCTCCCCCACGTGGAAATGCCCCAGCCAGGGGCCCGCCTCCAGAATGGCGTCCACCATGCTGTCCTCCTCGATGTTCATGTGGAAGGTGTCCAGCAGCACCCGGGCGTTGGGACTGCCCAGGCGCTTGACAAACTCCACACCCTCTTTGGCGGTGTTGAGCAGGTACTGCTCGAAGCGGTTGACCACCTCGCAGCAGTAGAGCACGCCGCAGTTCTCCGCCACCTTCATGAGCCGGGACATGGACTCCAGGGCAAGCTCCTCCTTGCGGCGCTTCTCATCCAGGGTGATTCCGTGGTCGGGCAGGGCCTGCCACCCGGCGTAGGACACGCCGTTGAGGATGGTCGCCCCCACCTTGGGCATGCTCTCCAGGATGCGGGTGACATGGCGGATGCCGTTCTCCCGCACCGCCGGGTCGTCGCTGGCCAGGTCGTATTTGGCCTCCAGGCCGATGGAATAGGTGATGCCCAGGCCGTTGTGATCGGCGCAGGCCTTCAGCTCCCGCAGCCTGGCGTCGTCGTAATAGCCCCACTCGGCGGAGGCCACCTCGCAGATGTCAAAGCCCAGCCAGGCCAGCTTCTCCATCAGGGGTATGTATGCAATCTCGTCCCAGTTGTGGCTCCAGAAGCCGTAGTGCATTCCAATCGGGTTCATGGCGCGCCTCACTGGCCCCGGGCAGCGCGAATCTTCTCCACAAACTGGCGGGCGGTCTCGGTAATCTTGCCGTAGTCGCCGGTCTTGGCCCCGGCGGTCAGGCTGCCGCCCGCGCCCACGGCCACCGCGCCGGCCGCAATCCACTCGGCCACGTTGTCCAGAGACACGCCGCCGGTGGGCATCAGCTCGGCCTGGGGGATGGGGCCGTGGATGGACTTGAGAATCTTCGGCCCGAACAGCTCGCCGGGGAACACCTTGATGATGTCCGCACCCGCCTCCATGCCGGCCACCACCTCGGCGATGCTCATGGCGCCGGGCATGCAGGCCACGCGGTAGCGGTTGCACAGGCGGACGGTGTCGCCGTTGAAGTAGGGGCTGACCACATACTGGGCGCCGGAGAGGATGGCCATGCGGGCGGTCTCGGGGTCCATGACGGTGCCCGCGCCGATGACAAAGTCGGTGCCGTCATACTCTCTGGCCATCTTCTCAATGATGGCGTTGACGCCGGGGGTGGTGTAGGTCAGCTCGATGCCGGCGCAGCCGCCCTCGATGCAGGCCTCGGCGATGCGCATGGCGTCGTCGGCGTCCTTGGCGCGGACCACGGCCACCAGGCCGCAGGAGCGAAGCTTGGCAAGTACCTGTTCCTTTTTCATGGGAAAAACCTCCTTACGCATTCTTGTGGGACGCCATATACTCGTAGACGGGCAGCATGGCCTTGTAGCACACCTCAAATGCCTCCTTCACCGGGCCGTAGGCGGCCACGGCTTCGGGGTCGGGCTCCACCGTGCGGTTGAGCTCGAGCATCTGGTCGATGACCTCAAAGCCCTTGAACACCCCCACGCCCACGCCGCCGGTGACCGCGGCGCCCATGGAGGTGGCCTCCTCCAGCAGGACGGGCACCTTGATGCGGGCGTTGTAGACGTCGGCCATCATCTGGCACCAGAGGGCGCCCTTTGCGCCGCCGCCCACCACCAGCAGCTCGTCGATGGGGATGCTCCGGCGGAAGGACTCCAGGATAATGTTCAGGTTGAGGGTGACCCCCTCCAGTACGGCCCGGAAGAGGTCGCAGCGCTGGTTCTCCATTTTCAGCCCCAGCCAGGCGGCCGTGGCATCCGGGTTCCAGCGGGGGGCCCGCTCCCCCAGCAGATAGGGCAGGAAAAGGACGCCGTTGGCGCCTACGGGGCTCTTTGCCGCCTCCGCGTTGATGAGATCGTAGGGGCTGATGCCCTGCACTTTGGCCACGGCGGTCTCATATTTGGCCACCTGGCCCTTGAGCCAGTTGTAGGAACTGCCGCCGGCCTGCATGGTGCCGGTGGGCGAGTGCAGCCCGGGGACGATGTGGGCCCAGGTGAAGGTGCGCATCTCCTCGTCAAAGAGGGGCTTCTCGCTGGTGGTGGCCACCCAGGCGGAGGTGCCGATGCAGCTAAAGGTGCGGCCCGGGCTGATGGAGCCGGCGCCCACGTTGGAGCACAGGCCGTCGCCGCCGCCCATGACCACCGGCGTGCCCGCCTTCAGGCCGGTCTGCCCGGCGGCCCAGGGGGTGACCTCCCCGGCCACGGTGGTGGAGGGGACGATCTCAGGCAGCTTGTCGCCGTCGATGCCCGAGGCGTTGACGATCTTGTCCGACCACTGGAGGGTGTTCAGATCAATGCAGGCGTTGGAGGTGGCGTCGGAGGGCTCGGTATAAAACTTCCCCGTCAGGCGCAGGACAATGAAGTCTTTGGCGTTGAGGGCCTTGTAGGTCTTGGCATACACCCCCGGCTCGTTGTCCCGCACCCACATGAGCTTTTGCAGGCCGTAGGAGGCGCTGTTGCGGTGCCCGGCGATGTGGTAGAAGTCCCGCAGGGAGATCTGCTCCCCCAGGGCGGCGGCCTGGGCCTGGGCCCGCTGGTCGGCCCAGATGATGGAGGGCCGCAGGGGGTTGCCCTGCTTATCCACGCACAGGCACCCCATCATCTGGCCGGAGAAGGAGACTGCGGCGATGTCGCCGGGGTCGATGCGGGCCTTGTCAATCAGGTTGCGGCTGGTGACGCAGATGGCCTTCCAGAAATCCTCGGGATCCTGCTCGGCCCAGTTGGTGTTGAAGTAGTGGCAGTCGTAGCGGAACACCTCGCTGGTGATCATTTTCCCCTCGTCGCTGAACAGGGTTGCCTTGTTGCCGGAGGTGCCCAGATCGTGGGCCAGTATGTATTTCATCGCTGTCCTCCCGCCCTACAGGCCCAGATCGTGGATGAGGTTGGCAGTAGCCATGCGCCCCATGTTGCGGGACGCGCCCGCCGTGGAGGCGGCGCAGTGGGAGCCGAGCACCACGTTGTCCAGGGTAAACCAGCGGGGATCCTTGGGCGGCTCGGAGGAGAAGGCATCGATGCCCGCGCCGCAGAGGCGGCCCGCCTCCAGCGCGTCCAGCAGGGCGTTTTCATCAATGAGGCCGCCCCGGGCGGTGTTGATCAGGATGGCGTCCGGCTTCATTTTGGCCAGCTCCGCCGCGCCGATGAAGTTCTCCGTCTCCGGCGTCAGGGGCAGGTGGAGGGAGATGACGTCGCACTCGGCGAAAATCTCGTCGGGGGCGGCGCGGGTGATGCCGTGGGCCTTGGCGTACGCCTCGTCCCAGAAGGGGTCGTGGGCCAGCACCTTCATGCCGAAGCCCTGGGCCCGCTGGGCCACGTTGCGGCCGATGGCCCCCAGGCCCAGGATGCCGATGGTGCCGCCGGTCACGTCCCGGGTGGTGATCTTCTTCCAGTCGCCCTGGCGGCAGTGCTGGTCAATGAGCACCGTCTTGCGGGCCACCGCCAGGAGCAGGGCCATGGCGTAGTCCGCCACCGCCTCAGCGTTGGCGCCCACCGTGCGGGAGACCTTGATATCCCGGGCCTTGGCGGCGTCCAGATCAATGTTGTCCACCCCCACGCCGTATTTGGCGATGGCCTTGAGCTTAGGGGCGGCGGCGATCACCTCGGCGTCTATGGGATCCACTCCCACGATCACGCCGTCGCAGTCGGCCAGCAGGGCCTTCATGCCCTCCTTGTCCAGGATCCCGCCCGTCTCATTGCGCACCACCTCCAGGCCGGCGGCCCGGAGCATGGCAAAGACCTCGGGATCGGTTTTCCCGTAAGAACGGGGTGTGGTAAGTACCTTCATGACAGAGCCCTCCCCTTGGCGTCACTTTCTCATTTCCCGGGCCAGCCGGTCGCAGGCGGCCAGCCGCTCTCCGGTGATGTCGATGTGGAAGACCTCGGCGATCACCTGGGTCCAGCCATGGATAAAGTATGTCCAGCCGTCCTCAATCAGAAGCCCCCGGCGCTCCCGCTGGGCCTCCGCCTGGTGCATGAACTCCAGGGTGCCTCGGTAGTTGAGCTCCCACACCAGGCCGTTCTCGGGGAATTTGCAGTGGTCGGTGAGGGGGGAGCCGGGCCGGTCCTTGCCCAGCCCGGTGGCGTTGATGACCAGGGAGCCGGCGGGCAGGGCCTCTACAATCCTGTCGTTGAGCTCGGGGGTCTTGCACAGATGGTAGCTCATGGGGACGTTCAGGTACTCCAGGATGCGCACGCCTTCGGCCAGGCGGGGGGCGGAGCGGTTGTTCAGGTGGATGCGGCTGGGCAGATCCTTGCCGTGCCGCTCCTCATTGCCCAGGTAGGCGGAGATGGACAGGGCGGAGCCGCCGGCGCCGATGATGCACACCTCCGCGCCGGTCTTAAGCCAGTGGCCCTCGGGCACGAAGGCGTCCAGGGCCAGGCCGGAGGAGATGGGGTCCTTGGCGTGGGCGCGGAGCTGGCCGTCCAGCTTGGAGATGGAGGACAGCTCCCCGAAGCGCTGGGCATAGGGGTCCAGGTAGTCGAACATATCCTTTGCGGCGTTATACATGTCAATTTTGTGTGTGGTCACCAGCGCGCCCAGGGACAGGGGGTCATCCCGGAAGAACTGCACCACCGCCCGGTAGTCCTCGGCGGGGGCGTGGATGGGCAGGTCGATGCCCTTGATCTCCGCGTCCAGCCCCAGCTCCTTGGCCCAGATGGGGAACATTTTCATGATGGAGGACTGTCCGGTGGTGACGCCCACAAAGTACATGGTGGGCCGTTTGGCGGGTTCGGGGAGTTTGATCATGGTCAGGCGCATCCTTTCTTGACTGATTTGGTATTGAAATACCGGTCAGCCGGCGAAGAGCCGCCGGCAATTGAGCACGGTGAAATCCGCAAGGGTTCCGGGGGGGAAGCCGGCCGCCTCCAGCCGGGGCAGAAAGCGCTCCAGCAGGTAGCACAGGCTGATCTCGCCGCCGTAGGCGGCCATGCGCTGGGCGGTGGTGTCCAGAGACAGGAGCAGCCTCTGGGTGTACCCCCGCTCACACATGTGCCGCAGCAGCGCCACCTCCTCCTCGTCGGAGTGGTACTTGAAGCGGCCGATGGTGTCGTAGTCCAGGTACACGCCGGTGGCGGCGATGGCGTCATGGGGGCCGAAGTCGGCGGCCTGCCGGTCCACGTGGCAGACGATGAGCCGTTCCGGCGTCAGGCCCGCCCGAAAGCAGAGCTCCAGGGCGGGCAGGGTATTCTCCCCCCGCTCCGTGTGGAGCATCAGCGGCACCCCGCAGCGCACCGCCGCCCGGGCGGCCGCCCGCAGCAAAACGGCGTACCGGCCCTCGGCGCCTTCGGCCGGAATGGCGGCCTTTACCAGGCCCGCCCGAAAGGCCGTCGGCTGCGCCGGGCGGCGGTCCGGCTCGGGCCGCCAGGGGAGCATGCCCTCCAGCAGCTCACCGCAGTAGAGGTCGTACAGGCCCTCCTCATCCAGGCTGTGGACCCAGCAGTCCGCCGGGTAAAAGCCCAGCAGATGGTAGCCGGTAGAGGCCGCCACCGCCACGCCGCTCTCCCGCGACAGCGCGCCGAGGCGCTCTGCATCCCGTCCTGCGGCCACGGGCTGGGCGTCCGCCAGGAAGCCTCCCCCCGCCGCCCGGTAGGCGCGCAGCTCCTCCAGTGAACGAGCCGGGTCGTCCAGCCGGAGGGCGGGATTTTTCTCCGCCATGGGCGTCCGGTGGACAAAGATGTGTTCATGGATCTGGCTGTGCCCCAGCGCGTCCGGTGCGATGGGGCCGCTGACGGTTTGCACATGGAACATGACCTGACCTCCTGATAAAGTATCGTAGGATTGTAACTATGTTACTACATAAAAGGGGAAGCAAATTCCGCGCGTGCACTCACTCGCGGAACAGCTCGACACGGAACCGGCTCTGGTCGCCCCGGTAGTGGGCAAAGGAGAGCTCAATCAGCTTGCCGCTCTGGTTATAGCCGATGGTCTGGAAATAGTGAACCGGGCGGCCCCGCTTCAAGCCCAGAACCGCGGCGTCCTCCGGGTCGGCGGCCCGGGCCTCGCAGATACGGGTGACGTGGGTGACCCGGGTGTCGTCCCGCTTGGACAGCACCTGATAGAGGGACTCCCGGTTAAAGTCGTGTCCCAGGATAAAGCTGCACGCTTCATAGGGCAGGTAGGTCTCCACCCGGACGATGGGCTCGTCGTCGGCAAACCGCTTGCGGTAGAGATAGATGGCCTTGGTGCCCGCGGGCAGCTCCATAAGCTGCGCCACCTCGGGCTCCAGCTCCACCAGCTTGAGATCCAGTACCTCGGTGCTGGGGGTACGGCCGGTGCTGCGTACGTCGTCGTCAAAGGACTGGATGCTCTGAATGAAGCCCTGTACCAGCTTGGGGTGGGCCACAAAGGTGCCCTTGCTCTTGATGCGGTACAGGTGCTCCTCCCGCACCAGGTCGGAGATGGCCTGGCGCACGGTGGTACGGCTGATGCCGAACATCTGGCTGAGCTCCATTTCGGTGGGAATCATGCTCCCCACCGGGTAATTTCCGTTGTCGATCTCCTCCAGGATCAGCTTTTCAAGCTGGAAATACAGGGGAATAGGCACATCCTTATCCAGTCTCTTGTCTTCCAGCATGGCACGATCCCTTCCTCTCTTTTTACAGTCATTGCTTTAACTAGATTGGATTGTTGTAACATATATACATTATAGTCTATAAAGGGGCCCCTTGGCAAGGGGGTCAGGCAAATTCTCTAATTTTGCACAAAGAAATGAGTCAGATATCGCCGAACTGACCAGTCGCAGCCAGACGCTGCGCGGCCTACAGCCTCTGGCTGAACTCCACCGTCTCTCCGTTGGGGCCCAGTAGGTTGAAAAAGCGCACGCCGTTCTCCCAGAAGGGGAGGAACTGAATGGCATCTTCCAACGGGGCCAGGCCGGCCATCCGCACTTCCTCCCAGGCGGACTCAATGTCGTCCACGTCCAGGGCCAGGTGGTCGATGGCTCCGGGCCGGCGGGCGGGCGCGGCGCACTCGTAGGTTTCGATGCACAGGCCGCCGCAGGTGAGAAAGCACACCCGCTCCCCCGTGCCGGGATTGACAGTGCTGTGGGCCCGGACAAAGCCAAGGGACTCATAAAAAGCGGCGGTCTCGTCCAGCGCGGCGGTGGGAAGCCCCAGGTGCTGTAGGCCGGTTACATGCTCTGCAATGCTCACGGAGCTCCCCTCCTCAGTCGTCGCTGGGGTCCACGTCGATGAGGACCTTCATGGTGGTTTCCTGGTGCGTATCGATGTACTCGTAAGCGGCCAGATAGTCGGTAAAGGCAAAATGCCTGCTCATCAGGGGCTGGAGCTGTACCATGCCCTCGCGTACAAAGCGGATGGCATCCACATAGTCCTCGTGGCGATACATCATGGTGGTGTTCAGATCCAGTTCGGAGTCGTTGAGCTTGGCCAGATCACAGTGGGCCAGGCCAGCGTACACCGCAACCAAGATGATGACGCTTCCCTTCCGGGCGTTCTGGATGGCCTGATCCATGGTGGTGTCATTGCCCGCGCAGTCGTAGATGATGTCCGCCTTGTCGGGGCCGAAGCACTCCGTCAGAGCCGCGCCAAAGGGGCGGGTTTTGGTGTTGACAGCGTAATCCGCTCCGCAGGTGCGGGCCAGCTCCAGCCGATAGTCGGAGATATCGGTGGCCATGACCTCGGCCGCGCCAAAGGCCTTCAGGGATTGAACCAGCAGAATGCCGATAGGGCCGCAGCCCAGCACGCATACCTTCTTGCCCGCTACGTCCCCCGCCCGCCTGGCGGCGTGCACCGTGACGGCCAGAGGCTCCAGCATGGCGCCCTCGTCATAGCTCATTCCCGCAGGCAGCGCCGTCACCTTTGAGGCGTCCACCGCGAAGTATTCACTGGCAGTTCCGGTGGTCTGAAAGCCCATAACCTTCAGGTTCTCGCAGAGGTTATACTTGCCGTGGGTGCAGGGGTAGCATTCGCCGCAGTACACCTGGGGTTCAATGGTCACCCGCTGACCCACCTGGAATTGGGTGACTCCCTCCCCCAGCGCCGCGACCTGGCCGGAGACCTCGTGGCCCTGGGTGACCGGGTACTTGGTGTAGGGGTGCTTGCCGTGGTATACGTGGATGTCGGAGCCGCAGATGCCGATGCGCTTGATTTTCACCAGCACCTGCCCGGGCCCGGCCGTGGGAACGGGCACCCTGTCAAACCGGATCTCCCTGGGGGCCGTCATCACTTCCTGCAGCATGGTTTCTTGCATCATACTCACACTCCTTTGTTTGGTCCCGTCCGGTGTGCAGGGAGGCCGGACGGGTAAAATCCATCTATATCATGCGAGTATGGGAGGGGAAAGTCAAGAGGATTTTCGTGAAAAATGCACAGAACATCAGGTAAAATCAGCACCCCGCCGGGGAGAGAGCAGGGGCACTCCGGCTTACCCGGAGAGCCCCTGCTCTGGAATCAGCCCTCTGTGACGCCGATAAAGCCGCCGCCGGTGGTGTAAATCTTATCAATGACCACCTCGGCTGGATCCCCAGAGGTGGGAACCGGGTCGGCGGGGGCCTCGGGGGCGGTCAGATCCACCACCACGGCCCCCTTGGGAGGCTCGGTTTCAGGGGCGGTCTTGCCCTCGGTGTACCGGCCGGACATGGAGAATTCCAAGTCCATCAGACCGGCGGCATCACACTGCATAGAGGCCTCCATCCTGCCGTCGGCGTCCATGGACTCCTGGAGGGAGATGGACATGGGAGCGGAACCGTCGACATCGGCGGAGAGCTCTACGGACAGGTCATAGGCGGATACGTCATCACCCCGCATGGTGAGGGTGAAGGTGAAGTCGGCGGCCACGCCGTCCTGCTCCAGGGCGTAGTGAAGGATGCGGTCGTTCCCGCTGACCGCCCAGGCGTCGTCCCGCAGGAGCTGGGCGGCCAAATCTACGGCCTGGGTCAGCTCGGAATAGGCGGTGTCCTTGTCATTGGGCTCCACGGTGGAGAGAAGCAGGGACAGCAGGGCGGTATAGTCCACGTCGCCGGTGGTCATCTCCATGAGGGCACCGTAGTCCAACCCCATGTCCTCATATATGGCACTCATATCCATAGAGTACCAGGTGTCGGCGGGCAGGCCGGCGGCCTGCTCCAAAAATGCTCCGCCCAGGCTGATATAGAGCTGTCCGGCCTCCAGATCGCCCCGGAGCTCCATATGGATACCTTCCTCGGCAAGGGCATCCAACAACTCGGTATCGCTGGCGCTCATACCTCCGTTCTGGCCATCCGTCAGAGCCTTCAGGAAGGGGCGCAGGTCCATAGTCAGGCCCATAGCGGCGTCCATCTTCGCGCCGCCGGCCATGACGCCCTCCAGAGTGCCGTCCAGGGTAATGGGCGCAGATTCCGCCGTACTTCCCAGAAGAAGGCCCGTCATGTCCAGAGAGGCGTCAAAGTCGGCGTTCATGTCCCAGATTCCCGTGCGGTACTTCTGGCCGTATGCCAGGTATTTTTCCAGATAGGTAAAGTCATACTTGGATAGGGTCTCCTCCACCAGCTTTTCCATGTCAATGAGGATCACGGTGCGGTCGCCGACGTCCCAGCCCACGGCGCAGCCAAAGGCCTGAGCGGCGAAGCGTACGGGCACATAGGTGCGGTTGTCGTGGGCGTAGGGGGCCGCGTCCATGGGGATGTGGGTGGTGACGCCGCTGCGCTCCACGGTGGCTGTTGTGCCGCCCAGGGCCATGGTGACGGTGGTGCCGTCCCGAACGGCGGTAATGGTCTGAGCGGCGGGGGAATAGCTTACCTCGGCCCCCATGGCCTCAAACACGGTGCGCACAGGCAGGAAGGTGCGGCCGTCCCTCGCCTCAGGTGCGGCGTCAGGGAAGGACAGATTCCGGCCGTCCAGTTGGACGGAGATGCCGGTGGATGGGGCGGAGGCGGGGACGGACTCCGCGGCCAGGGCGGAGGTGCCGGTACCCAATAGGGCTGCCGCACAGGCGACAGCCAGGGCGCGCTTGGGAAGTGTGTGCATGATTCCATTCCTCCTTTTGTCGGTAGAGCCACTATAGCACGCTTTTTTTGCGGTGACAAGAGAGCGGGAGCTCTTCTTTTGAGGAAAAATCAAATTTTTTACTTGACTTAGTCATGTTTGGAATAATCATAGCACAGCCCCCGTGATACTGTCAACTGAGGTTACCTATCTTTGGGATAAACGGGGTGCGGAGCTTGAAGATCTACAGACCGGGCGGACGGTGCAATATATCTGGCGAGCGGGTACGCCGTGCCCGGGAGCGGGCGGGGCTGAGCCAGGAGCAGCTCGCAGTCCGGCTCCAACTGGACGGGCTGGGGCTGACCCAAAAGGCCATCAGCCGGATGGAGACCGGGGAGCGGGTGGTGGCGGACTATGAGCTGGTCCACCTGGCCCGGGCGCTGGAGGTTGGCGTTCTGGAGCTGCTGGGCCTGGAGCCATAAAAAGGGGGGGCGTTCCCGCGGGAACGCCCCCCCTTTTTGGGGTTAGGTGGGCCTGTGCTCCAGCTCCAGGCGCCGCTTTTCGAGAATGCGGGGGAAGCGCCAGAAGAAGATAGCGCCGGTGGTGGTGGCCGCCAGGATATCGGCCACCGGCTCGGCCAGAAACACGGCGAAAACCTGGTCGCTGAGGAAGCGGGGCAGGAGCAGGATCAGGGGAATCAGCAGGATCACCTTACGCAGCAGGGCCAGAAAGAGGGAGACGCGGGTCTGGCCCAGCGCCACGAAGGTCTGCTGGCAGGAGAACTGCACCCCCAGCATGAACATACCGGCGGCATAGATGTGCAGCGCCCAGACGGCAATCTCCACCAGCTCCGGCTTGTCGTTAAACAGCGAGACAAACAGGCCCGGAAAGAGCTCCAGCGCCGCGCAGGCGGCGCAGCTAAAGCACAGGGAGGAGAAAAAGAGCAGGCGAAAGGTCCGCTTGACCCGGTCCAACTGCCCGGCGCCGTAATTATAGCCCACAATGGGCTGGGCCCCCTGGGACAGGCCCTGGAACAGAAGGGAAAAGACCTGCATGATACTGGAGCAGATGGTCATGGCACCCACCGCCGGGTCGCCTCCGTAGGTCTTGAGGGAGGAATTGAAGGCGATGTTGACCAGACTCTCGGTGGACTGCATAATGAAGGGTGAGAGCCCCAGGGCCAGCACCGGAGCCAGCACCTTGGCATCCAGACGGAGAAGCCGCCGCTGAATCCGCAGCTTGGTGCGCCTGCCGCACAAAAAGCGCACCACCCACACGGCGGAGACGGCCTGGGCGGTGATGGTGGCCAGAGCCGCGCCCTTTACGCCCATATTCAGGCCGAAGATAAGGATGGGATCGAGGACGATATTGACCACCGCGCCGATAATCACCGAGGCCATACCGACGGTGGAGAAGCCCTGGGAGGTGATGAAGAAGTTCAGGCCCAGGGCCAGCTCCACAAAAATGGAGCCGTAGAGGTAGATATTCAAATAGTCCATGGAGTAACCGATGGTGTTCTCCGTAGCGCCGAAGAGGTAGAGCATGGGCTCCTTGCAGAGCTGGAATACCACGGTGGCGGCCAGGCCCAGGATCATCAGCAGCAGGGTGCAGTTGCCCAGAATTTTGTTGGCCTCGTCCAGCTTCCCCTCCCCCATGCGCACCACCGCCCGGGAGCCGCCCCCCATGCCCACCAGGGCGGAGATGGCGGAGACAAACAGAATCACGGGGAAGCAGATGCCCAGGCCGGTGAGGGCGAGATCGCCCTCACCGGGGATGTGCCCGATGTAGATGCGGTCCACGATGTTGTAGAGGGCGTTGACCAACTGGGCGGTGACGGTGGGCACCGCCAGCCGCAGGAGGAGCTTGCCGATGGGATCGCGGCCCAGGTCGTTTTCGCGCTTTGCCATGAATCAGCTCTCCTCCTTTTCCAGGAAATAGGTGGCCTCCATGTCGGCCACGCTGAGGGCAAAGGCCAGGGGATACTGCTGGAGGGCCTGGCCCACCAGCCGCTTGTCCTCGTCGCCGGAGAAGCCCATATGCCAGCGGATGGCCATGGCCTCCTCCCGGGTGAGGCGCAGGAAGCCGGAGAGGATGTAGACGCTCTTCTCCCCGTGGCCGTAGGGCAGGGGGTCCTCGTAGAAAAAGGTGGGCACCGCCTGCCACTTGCCGTCGGGGCCCTTCACGTTGCGGGAGCCCTGCCTGTAGCAGCCCGTCTTGCACACGTCGTGGAGCAGTGAAACCAGTGCGACGCTCTCCGCCGGGTACTCCAGGCCGTACAGCTCCTTCACCCGCTCCCGCTCCAGGTAGGCGGTCAGGCAGTGGTAGACATTGACGCTGTGCTCACACAGGCCGCCCGCGTAGGCCCCGTGGAACCGGGCCGAGGCCGGGGCGGTGAAAAAATCGCTTTTGTGCTCCAGGTAGTCCAGCAGGGCGTCCGCCCCGTCCCGCCGGATGTTCTCCCGGTAGATCTCGATAAATTCTTCCTTGGCGCTCATGGAGCAGTCTCCTTTTCTGTTTGACAGATAGATAAGATCCAGTATAGCATAAACTCCAGCGAAAAGCCACCCTCGGCACCCCTGTTTCACACCTGGCATAGGATGGGCGGAATAGGAGGAGTGCTATGGAATGGCTTTCGCTGCTTCTGACCGCGGTCCTGTTTGCCGCGGCCTGTAATCTGGATACTGTAATTCTCTCGATGGGCTACGCGGTGAAGGGCGTGCGGGTCTCCCTGTCCCACAGCCTGATTATCGCCGCCCTCACCACCCTGATCACCTGGGCCTCCCTGCTCCTGGGGGCCGGGGCCGCCCGGGTGCTCCGCGGCCCCCTGCCCAACCTGCTGGGCGGGCTGGTGCTGGCGGGCATCGGGGCGTGGTTCGTGCTGGACTGGCTGCGCCGCCTGGGACCCGCCGGGGAGGCGGAAGGGGAAAACCGGGCCGCCACCCTCTGGGGGTGCGTCTCCCTGGCCGCCGCCCTGGCGGTGAACAACGCGGGCATCGGCGTGGCCGCCGGGGTGTCCGGCATTGCCCCCGGCTGGGCGGCCCTGGCCAACTTTCTGGTCACCCTGGCCGCCCTCCCCCTGGGCCGCGCCCTGGGGGATAAGCTGGCCGGGCGGCTGCTGGGCAAATACGCCCTCCCCCTCTCCGGCGCGCTGCTGGTGCTGCTGGGCATCTGGGAGGCGGTGGGATAGGCCTTGTTTGAAAATAGTCAACACGCCCAATCGCCGGGCCTTTTGCCCTCTGGACGGCCCAATTTTTCCTTGAAATCCGCCAGGATTCCTGCGAAAAAATTGCTTGCCAGCGGGCAAAATTCCTCGCCGCTGGTCATATTGCTATTTTTCAAACAAGGCCTAGCCCTGGCGCGGCGGGCGGAGATGTGGTAGAATACCCCCGAAAGAAGGGATTGCATATGACGCTTCTGGAGCGCCTGGGGGGCCGGGAGGCCATCACCCGGGGCATCGTACACACCTTCCGCATCCTCTCCCGCCGCCCACGGCCCTCCCGGCACGAGGAGGCCGCCGGGGAGGAGCTGGACGCATACCTGCGGGGGCTGGGCCTCTCCCCTGTCCGGGACGGGGCGGGCAACCGGATGGCCGACGTGCCCCCCGCGCCGGGCCGGGCCAGCGCCCCCCGCCTGATCCTCCAGGGCCACCTGGACATGGTGTGCGCCGTCCGGCCGGGCAGCGGCTGGAACCCCCTCGCCGACCCGGTAACGGTGATGGAGGAGGGGGGCTTCCTCCGCTCGGACGGCCGCTCCTCTCTGGGGGCGGACAACCACCTGGGCAACGCGGCGGCGCTGTGGCTCCTGTCCACCGGGGCGGTGAATCACGGGCCCCTGCGCCTGCTCTTCACCACCGCCGAGGAGGTGGGGCTGGAGGGGGCCAAGGAGGTGGCGCCCGACTGGCTGGCTAGGGCGGAGTACCTGCTCAACACCGACGGCTTTCACCTGGGCCGGGCGGTGGTGGGCTCGGCCAGCGGACGGCGGGAGACCTGGGCCGCCCCCCTGGACGCCGGGCCGGCCCCGGCGCTCCCCGCCTGGCGGCTCACCCTTTCCGGCGGCCGGGGCGGCCACTCTGGCGACGACATCAACCGGGGCCGGGCCAACCCGATCAAGCTGCTGGCCGCGTTTCTGGCCGGGCTGCCCGGCGGGCGGATCGCCTCCCTCTCCGGGGGCCTCACCCACAACGCCATCCCCGCCCAGGCCGAGGCGGTGGTATTCTGCCCCGCGGAGCCCGACCTCTCCCCCCTGCGGGCCGCCCTGGCCGGCTACCGGGCGGCCGATCCCGGCCTGACCGTGGCCTGCGCCCCGGCGGAGAGGCCGGAGCGGGCGTGGACGCCGGCCTTCCAGGCCCACGTCCTGGCCTTTTTGATGGGGCTGTACCACGGGGTGTACGCCATGGAGCCGGCCTTCCCCGGTACGGTGGGGGCCTCCGCCAACCTGGGCCGGGCCGGGACCGAGGGGGATGTTTATGGGGTGTGCGCCTTCCTGCGCTCCGCCCGGCCGGAGTGGGAGGCGGAGCTGGCTGGCCGGCACATGGCCCTGGGGGCGGCCCACGGGTTCTCCCTGTCCGTCACCGGCTACCCCGGCTGGCCCGGCGACCGGGCCAACCCCCTGGCGGCGGTGCTGGGCCGGGTGTGGCGGGAGCAGACCGGCCGGACGCTGGAGCTCTCCGCCGTCCACGTGGGGCTGGAGCCGTCGGTGTTCCGGGCCAAGGCCCCGGGGCTGGTCATGGCCTCCGCCGGGCCGGACATTCTGGACGCCCACTCGGTGGATGAGCGGGCACCCCTGGACGGGCTGCCCGATTACGCCCTGCTGCTGGCCGGGGCGATGGAGGCCCTTTAGACGGGCGGCCGTCCACGCAATACAACAGGGTACAAGCAAGAAAGTACGCGCCGCCCGCCGGAGTTCCGGCGGGCGGCGCACATGTTTACGCGTAAATATGATCCAGGATATCCACAATCTGCGCCACGCAGCTCTCCTCGCAGGCGCCCAGGATACGGGCGCCCCACTGCTTGACCTCGGGGGCGCAGTTGGCGGGGGCGAAGGGGATGGCGGAGACGGCCAGCATGGGGATGTCGTTCTGGTTGTCCCCCACGCAGTAGATGTGCTGGGCGTCGATGCCCAGGCGGCGGGCTAGGTACTGCACCATGCCGCCCTTGCTGCTCCCCTTCCGGGTCAGCTCCAGCAGCACCCGGTTGGAGAAGATCACCTCGTAATGCTCTCCCCACCGCTCCAGCAGGTAGCGCTGGGTGTGCAGGAGGGTTTCATAGTCCTGCTGGAGAATGACCTTGCTCCAGGGCAGGGGGATATCCGCGATGGGCACCTCCCGGGCGGTCATGCCCGCCCGCTCCAGGTGACGGAAGGTGACAGCGTTGGGCTGGTAGACGTAGATGGCGTCGTGGTGGTAGGCCTCAAAGCCGATGGTGGGAATGGCCCGGGCCATCTGCTGGAGATCCTCCCGCACCCGGTCGGGCAGAAAGGTCTCGTAGATCATCTCCCCTGTCCGGAAGTCGTACAGGGCGGAGCCGTTGGACAGAATCACCGGCGCGTTGATGGGTATGTGGCTGGCGTGGGGGGCGAAGTTGGGGCGGGCGCGGCCGGTGGCCACGGTGAAGGTACCCCCCTCCCGGGTAAAGTAGGTCAGGGCCTCCACATTTTCCCGGGTGATGCGCATGTCCTCCCCGTAGAGGGTGTCGTCAAAATCGCTGACCAGCAGCACGCCGTTGAATTTGCCCAACTGATTCACACCTTACCTTCTCAGATCGGCCCCCATCATATACTTTTTCAGCGGTGCATAGAGGATGCCAAAAATCACCAGACACAGGACAAGGTCAATCCCGACATAGCTGCCGTTGTAGATAAGGGAGTAGAGGGCGGGATTGTCGAATACTGTGCCGAAGATCTCCGTGGGGGCCAGAATTTTGTAAATGGTGATACCGCTGATATAGTGGACAACAAAGCGGGCGGCTCCGCCCAGCACGCTGCCCCAGAAGATGCCGTGAGGTTTGCCACGGCCCAGGCCGGCGATGCCCATGACACCGAAGGCCAGCACATAATCCAGCAGGATGGACTGCCAGCCCCAGCTTACCGCGCCCTGGATGAATACCTGGAGTACGCCGAAGGCAAAGCAGGCGATGAAGCCGCCTCCCATGCCCCAGCGCACGCAGAAGAACAGCAGGGGAAGCATCTCCAGCGAGATGGAGCCGCCCTGGGGCAGCTCAAATACCTTGAGAAGCCCCAGCACCAGGGCAAGGGCAATCATGACTCCGCCTTCGCAAAGCATCCGCACCAGCAGATACATACCGCGGCGGCCAGGGGCTTTTGTGGTGACAGGTTCAGACATAGAGCTCATTCCTCCTAAAAAATGTACCGCAGCGCAAACCGGAAACAGCGCAATGCGGTACGGGAGAAACGACCTCTATCGTCGAATACTCTTCCTACGCCGGCATTACCCGGATCAGGTTTAAGGGACACGGGCGGCCATACGCCCTGATCTCAGCCGGACTTGCGTCCAGCACCCCTGCGATTCGATTTGTTCTACGGTTATTTTAGAGTTTATACCAAATGGCGCAGCTTTGTCAACACTTGGGTAAAATAGGCAGGCAGGGGGCACTCCACGGTGACCCGCTCCCCGGTGCGGGGGTGGACAAAGGAGAGCCTTCTGGCGTGAAGGCACTGGCCCGCCAGGCCGGGGACGGGCTTCTTGGCCCCGTATACCACGTCCCCCAGCAGGGGGTGGCCGATGGAGGCCAGATGCACCCGGATCTGGTGGGTGCGGCCGGTCTCCAGACGGCACTGAATATGGGTATAGCCGGGGAAGCGCTCCAACACCGTCCAGTGGGTCACCGCCGGACGGCCGTTTTTCCAATCCACGCACATCTTCTTCCGGTCGGTGGGGTGGCGGCCGATGGGCGCGTCCACAGTGCCGCCGTCCTCCCGCAGGCCGCCCACGCACACCGCCTCGTACTCCCGGTAAAGGGAGTGATCCTGGAGCTGGGTGGCCAGGGCCTGGTGGGCATAGTCGTTCTTGGCGGCAATGAGCAGCCCCGATGTGTCCCGGTCGATGCGGTGGACGATGCCGGGGCGGAGGGCTCCGTTGATTCCGGAGAGTGATTCACCACAGTGATATAACAGAGCGTTGACAAGTGTGCCGTCCGGATGGCCCGCCGCCGGGTGAACCACCAGGCCCACCGGCTTGTTGACCACAATCACGTCGGCGTCCTCATACGCCACGTCCAGGGGGATGGCCTGGGGGAGCACGTCCACCGGCTCCGGCTCCGGGAGGCGCACCTCCAGCACGTCGCCCTCGGCGGCCTTATAGTTCTTTTTCACCGGGCGGCCGCCGAGGGTGACCGCCCCCTCCTCCAGCAGGCGCTGGGCCGCCGAGCGGGTCAGCTCCGGCACCAGCCGGGCCAGGAGCTGGTCGGCCCGCTCCCCCGCCCGGTCAGCCCGCAACAGAATCGGCTCCATGGCCCTCCTCCTTGCCGTGGAAGAAGAGGTAGTACACGCAGAACGCGATGCCACCCACCACCACGCAGATGTCCGCCACGTTGAAGACGGCAAAGCGCATGAACAGGGTCTCAAACATGTCGGTGACGTAGCCCAGCAGGGCCCGGTCGATCAGGTTGCCCACCGCCCCGGCCAGCACCATGGACAGGGCGGCCATGGCGAAGGGGCGGGGAAAGACCTTTTTCACCAGAAGCACCACCAGCAGGACGGACACCACCAGGGACACAATGGTCAGAATCCAGGTGTGCTCCTCCAGCAGGGAGAAGGCCGCGCCGGTGTTCTGCACATAGGTGAGATGGAGAATATGGGGGAGAAAGGGGACGTCTCCCCCCAGGGGGATGTTGGCCCGCACCAGGAACTTGACCACCTGGTCCAGTACCACCAGGGCCACCACGAGAACGGCGTATAACATGGGCAAAGGGCTCCTTTTCTTCGGTTTTGTTCTATTTTATCACGGCCTGCCGCCGGGGGCAACCCGGAAGATCGGATGTAGATTCCAATTGAAGAAACAAGAAAAATCTGGTATACTGGGGCAAAAAGCCGAAAGGTGGTGAGTGCGTTGGATGAAAGGCGGACCCTTTCGTTAAATGTGTTCCTGAATACCCTTGAGGAGGGCTGTAAAAACGAGCGGCGCTACTGCTTCATCCTGGGCGCCGGGGCCTCCAAGACCTCTGGTATCCCCACCGGGGAGGAACTGGCCAAACAGTGGCACGGGGAGATTTTGGAGCAATGCTCCAAGGAGGAGATCAAGGAGCTGAAAAAGCGGCTGGGGGTGCGCTCGACCAAGCCGTCCAGCCGGGCCTATTTTGACCTCTATGCCATGCGCTTTTTTCCGGACTATCAGAACGGCTCCGCTTTTCTGGAGCGGACGCTGGAGCGCGCCCAGCCCAGCCTGGGCTACTATCCCCTGGCCGCCCTGCTGGCCAACACGCGCAACAACCTGGTGATCACCACCAATTTCGACAGCCTGGTGGAGGACGCCCTGTTTATCTACACGGATAAAAGGCCCATCGTCATCAGCCACGAGCTGCTGGCCCAGTACATCAACTTCAACACCAGCCGGCCCATCATCGCCAAGCTCCACCGGGGCCTGTTCTTTGACCCCCTCAACCGGGCCGAGCAGGTCAACGGCCTGTCGAAGCAGTGGAAGGATATCCTGCGGGAGGCCTTCAAGCGTTATACCCCCGTGGTGATCGGCTATGCCGGGGGCGACCACAGCCTGATGGACTTTCTGAAGGAGACCGAGTGCCTGAGCGGCCTCTACTGGTGCTACCGCCACGACGAGCCGCCGGAGGAGATTCAGAAGGTGGTGGAGCGCCACAGCGGATACTTTATCCCCATTGAGGGCTTTGACGAGATGATGTACCTGATGGGGCAGCGGTTCGGCTATACTGACCCCTGCGAGCATATCGAAAGCGCGGCCGAGCAGCGGGTGAGGGACTATCAGGAGCAGGTCAAGGCATTTCAGGAGAAGCTGCGGGCCGCCGAGACCCCCAGCGAGACCCAGAGCGCCATCCTCCGGGCCATGGACGCCAAACAGCGGGAGGAGCTTCAGCGGCTGGACCGTCGCATCGAGCTGGACGAGGAGGACGGGGAGGCCTACTGGGAGCGGGGAAAGCTCTACTATTTTGCCAACGACTATGCCCAGGCGCTGGAGGACTTCACGAAAGCCAAAGAGTTGGGAATGGAGGACAGCAAGCTCTACTGGTATAAGGGGTTTTGCTACAGAAGGTTGGGAGAAACAGAGCTGGCAATCCGGGAATACAGCCGATCGCTGGAACTAAAGGAGACTTCGGAGGTGTACCGCAATCGGGGCCTGTGCTTTACCACTGTGAAGCTGTATGACAAAGCTGTCCTTGACTTCACCAGGGCAATCAAACTGCCACCGGGGGACAAGAGGCTTTACAGGGAGCGGGGCAGCGCTTACCAAGCTCTGGAGGAGTATAAAAAGGCCCAGGCCGATTATGAGAAGGCGCTGGAGCTGGAACCGGCCGATGCGGAGCTCTATACGACCTTGGGAGATGTGCAGGAAAGGCTTGGAGAGGTGCAGGAGGCCCTGCAGAGCTACCAAAAGGCCATCCAGATCGACCCTAATTATGCAAGAGCCTATAACAACCGGGGGGTTGTATACTTGTCCCAGATGGAGACAGAAAAGGCGCTGGCCGATCACCGAAAGGCGGTCAAACTCGCGGGAGATAGGGCGCTTTATCATGTGAACGTGGGAATTGTTCTCAACAGGCTGGAGCGATACAGCGAGGCGGTCACAAGCTGTAACAAGGCCATCAAGCTGGATCCAGGGTACGCCAAGGCATACGACATCCGTGCCGATGCCTATGAGGGTCTGGAGCAGACAGAGAAGGCCGAACGGGATTGGGAGACCTACCGCAGCCTGACGAAAAAAACGGAAGAAGAGGAGGACACGCCGCAGGCATAGCCTGCGGCGTGTCCTTTTGCGCGGGCGCGCCCTGCAGCCGCGGCGTAGGGGCGGGGCTTGTCCCCGCCCAGGGGGCCGATGCGGACAGAAGATAAATTGCCTTGAAGGGGCAAGCGGGGCCACCCTGGTGGGTGGCTATACGGGAAGGGAGAAAATACAGGCTTGTAGGGGCGGGTGCCCACACCCGCCCGCGGGCGGCCACAAGGGCCGCCCCTACAGAGTCTGCGCGGCGGCAAGCCGGCCGGCCCGCCGGTGCGGGACGGCAAAATACGGGCTCTGGGCATGAAAGAAACAGGACGCCGCAGTGCTGCGGCGTCCTGTCTGTTCCATCTGCGGGGTTACTCACCCACCACGGCGGCGCAGCGGTCGCACAGCTGGTTGTGGTGGCCGTCGGCGCCGATGTGCTCGCTGTGGTTCCAGCAGCGGGGGCACTTGGGGGACTCGTCCAGGGCGACGGCGATGGTGCAGGGGATGAGGCAGTCCTCGCTCTTCTCCCCCTCCACGGCCCCGGTGGTGACGGTGACCTTGGAGACGATGCACAGGGAGGCCAGATCCACCCCGGCCAGGAAGGCGGCGTCGGACTCGGACACGGAGAGGGTCACGTCGGTGTCCTGGGCCTTCTTGAACACGCCGGCGTTACGGGCATTCTCCAGGGCCTTGTTCACCGCGTCGCGGAGGCTGACCAGCTTCGCCCAGCGTTCCCGGGCGGCCGCGTCCAGGGCAAAGGCGGCGTTGTCGCCGGGCATGTCGTTGAACAGGACACTCTCGGCGTTTACGCCCTGGGCGTGCTTCATGGCGTGCCAGATCTCGTCGGAGGTGAAGGCCAGGATGGGGGCGATGAGCCGGGTCATGCCGTCCAGGATGTGGTACAGGGCGGTCTGGGCGGAGCGGCGCTCGGCCTCGGCACCGCAGTAGAGCCGGTCCTTGATGATGTCCAGATAGAAGTTGGACATGTCCACCACGCAGAAGTTGTAGACGGCGCGGTAGACGGCGTGGAACTCATAGCGGTCGTAGGCGGCGCGGGCGGTCTTGGCCAGCTCGTTGAAGGTGTGCAGGGCGTAGCGATCCAGCTCCATCAGGTTTTCCGCCGGCACCAGATCCCGGTCGGGCTCGAAGTCGCACAGGTTGCCCAGCATGTAGCGGGCGGTGTTGCGGATTTTCAGGTAGGCCTGGGAGAGCTGCTTCATGATGTCCTTGGAGATGCGCATGTCCTGGGTGTAGTCGGCGGAGGCCACCCACAGGCGGAGCATGTCCGCGCCGTAGTCCTTGATGACCTCGTCGGGGGAGACGGCGTTGCCCAGGGACTTGTGCATGGCCTTGCCCTCGCCGTCCACCGTCCAGCCGTGGGTGGCGATCTGCTTGTAGGGGGCCACGCCGTTCACGGCGATGGAGGTGAGCATGCTCGACTGGAACCAGCCGCGGTACTGGTCGCCGCCCTCCAGGTAGAGGTCGGCGGGGTACTTGAGGTAGGGGCGCTCGGCCGCCACGGCGGCCCAGGTGGAGCCGGAGTCGAACCACACGTCCATGATGTCGGTCTCTTTGGTGAAGTGGGCCTTGCCGCACTTGGGGCAGACGAAGCCCTGGGGCAGCAGCCCGGCGGCCTCCCGGTCAAACCAGACGTTGGAGCCGTGCTCCCGGAAGAGGGCGGCCACGTGGGCGATGGTCTCGGGGGTGACGATATCGGCCCCGCAGTCGTCGCAGTAGAAGATGGGGATGGGCACGCCCCAGACGCGCTGGCGGCTGATGCACCAGTCGTTGCGCTCGGTGATCATGGAGGTCATGCGCTCCTTGCCCCACTCAGGCTTCCATTGGATGGAGTCGCAGGCCTTGACGGCGGCGTCCTTGATGGCGTCCACGGAGCAGAACCACTGCTCGGTGGCCCGGTAGATGATGGGGTGCTTGCACCGCCAGCAGTGGGGGTAGGAGTGGGTGATGTTCTCCTTGGCCACCAGGAAGCCCTCGGCCTCCAGATCGGCCACCACCATGTCGTTGCCCTTGGCGTAGAACTGGCCGTTGTAGCGCTCGTCGGTCATGACGCCCTTGGCGTTGACGGGCACGGGCACGCCGATGTGGGTCAGGCCGGCCTTGTCGTACTGCTGGCAGATCTGGAAGTCCTCCGCGCCGAAGCCGGGGGCGGTGTGGACGCAGCCGGAGCCGGCGTCCAGGGTGACGTGCTCGCCGTTGAGGATGACGCTCTCCCGGTCGAAGAGGGGGTGCTTGGCGCGCATCAGCTCGAACTCGCTGCCCTTGAGGGTGGCCAGCACGGTGCAGGCGGCGTAGTCAATGCCCGCGGCCTTGCACACGCTCTCGGCCAGATCCTGAGCCAGCACGTACACATCGCCGCCCGGCACCTGGAGGAGCACGTAGTCGAACTCCGCGTTGAGGCAGATGGCGTAGTTGCCGGGGATCGTCCAGGGGGTGGTCGTCCAGATTACGAAGTAGGTGCGGGACAGGTCGGCATACTGGCCCAGCTTGCCCTTGTCGTCGGCCACGGGGAACTTGACGAAGATGGTGGTGCAGGGATCGTCGGCGTACTCAATCTCGGCCTCGGCCAGGGCGGTCTGGTCAAAGGGGCACCAGTACACCGGCTTCATGCCCTTGTAGATGAGGCCCTTCTCCGCCATCTTGCCGAAGACCTCGATCTGCTTGGCCTCAAACTCGGGCAGCAGGGTGATATAGGGGTTCTCCCACTCCCCCAGCACGCCCAGGCGCTGGAACTGGCCGGTCATCTTCTCGATGTAGCTCTCGGCGTACTCCCGGCACTTGGTGCGGAACTGGGCGGTGGTCATCTCGTCCCGCTTTACCTTCTTGTCCTTCAGAACGGCGGACTCGATGGGCAGGCCGTGGGTGTCCCAGCCGGGCACATAGGGAGCGCACCAGCCGGTCATGTTGCGGTGCTTGACGATCATATCCTTGAGGATCTTGTTCAGGGCGGTGCCGATGTGGATGTTGCCGTTGGCATAGGGGGGGCCGTCGTGGAGGACAAAGGTGGGCTTGCCCTCGTTGCGCTTCACCATCTTGTGGTAGAGGTCGTGGTCATACATCTCCTGGAGCATCTCCGGCTCCCGCTTGGGCAGGCCCGCCCGCATGGGGAAGTCGGTCTGGGGCAGGTGGACGGTCTGGTTGTAGTCCATGGGTCAGTTCTCCTTTATCTTTGATCTAAAAACAGGTTGGTGGAAAGGCGTGCGCCCTTGCCGAAATTGGCAAAAACAAAACGCGCCTTTGTCTCCTGTAAGAGACAAAGGCGCAAACCTCTGCGGTACCACTCTCATTGCCGCGGCGTGCCGCGGCCCCTCGAAGGCCGGTAACGGGGCCAGCCGTTCCCGCTTACTGCCCCAGGGGGGATTCGGCGGGACGCTCGGAGGTGATCTTCCCGGCCCTTCCCTGTCCGCCTTGCACCAAAACGGCGGCTCTCTGCGCAGGGGCGGGGACGGTACTCGTCCTCTTCTCGGCGTTTTGCGAAATAAAAGATACTCGGAGACACGAAACAACGTGTCTCCGAGTATCTTACCCGTTAAATGCCCTTCTGTCAAGGGGGTTTACTTGATTTCATAGTCCTTGCCGAACTGGAGGTGGTCAAAATCGATGCGGCGGGTGGGCTCCTCAGCCTCCTCCGGACTGTGGGAGCGGCTCAGCTCCAGCAGCTCGGCATACAGGCCGCCGTCCTTCTCCTTGGCCCCGCCGCCGAGATCCACCGTGTCCTCCGCGTCCTCCTCCGGCGCCTCACCGGCCACCAGCTTCTCCACGCTCTGGGAGATGTCCTGGGCGGCAGAGGCAACCTGGTCCACCACAGGCTCCGCCGGGGCGGAGAGCTTGGACAGTCCGTTGAGGTAGTCCATCTCGTGCTGATAGAGCTCCTTGAGCTTGCCCACATAGGCGGCGGTGGCGTTCTGGGCGGCGGTGAGGCGCATCTGCTCGCTGCGGATGTCCTGCTGCAGCTCCGCAATGCGGGCCTTGGCCTCCGTCTCCGCGTTCTTCAGCAGCTCGGCCTTCTTGGCCTCCGCCTGGGCCACCAGCTCGTCGGCCATCTTCTGGGCGGTAAGCAGGGCCTTGCGCATGGCCTCCTCAGTGGAGCGGTACTCCTCCACCTTGTCCACCAGTACCTTCATCTTGGCCTTGAGGGTGGCGTTTTCCTTATAGAGCGTGGTGTAGTCCGCCGTCAGTACGTCCAGAAATTCATCCACCATCGCCATGTTATAGCCGCCGAAGGACGCCTTGGCAAAGGCGTGCTCGGAAACTTCCTGTGGTGTCAGCATAACGTCATTCCCCCGATTTGTTCATGTCTTCCCCGCCTGATGCTCCGCATCGGGCGGGAACCCCCTCTTTGGCATCTGCCGGGCAATGTGGATTCGCCCGGCATCCGTGTTTTGGCGGTGCCAAAACGCTTGAAACGCCGGACTCCCGGCGGGACAACCCGGACATTTTCCTGTCCTGAAGAGCAGTTCAGAAATACAGCCCGTTGTTCTCCAGTTCGTCAATCAGATCGCCTAAAATATCCACGTTGTAGGGCGTAATAATATAAGTAGAGATGGCCACCTTTTTGATTTTGCCCTCATTGGCATAGGCCACACCGGAGAGGAAATCCAGCAGGCGGCGGGCGATATCCTTGTTGGTGGACTCCAGGTTGAGCACCACCGTGCGCTTCTCCCGCAGGTGGTCGGCGATCTCGCTGGCGTTCTCGAAGCGCTCGGGCTTGACCAGCACCACCTGAAGCTGGGTGGTGGTGTGGATATTGACCACCTTGTTGCTCCGGCGCTCGTTCTCCACGGGGAAGATGGGGCCGGTGCTGTCCTGGGCCTTGGGGGCCTTCCGCTCCAGGCGGTCGCCGCCGGTGCGGTCCATGCGCTCGCTGCGGGAGACGGGCTCGAAGTCGTCAAACTCCTCCTCTTCCTCTTCGTCCTCATAGGGGCGGGCCAGGCGCTTGAGTTCATCTAAAAATCCCATTTCGGTAACCTCCCGAATTTGTTCTATCCTTTGTGCATGGGAGGACGGGGCCCAAACAGGGCGGTACCCACCCGGACCAGGGTGGCCCCTTCCCGCACGGCGTCCTCAAAGTCGCCGCTCATACCCATGGAAAGACAGTCAAAGCTAGTCTTATTATCATCCATCTGACTTCTTATGTCAACATAAAGCTGACGCATTTTTGCAAAAAACGGGCGGTTTCCGTCCGGCCCGGCGGCCACGGGAGGGATTGCCATGAGCCCCCGCAGGCGCACATGGGGGCTGCCAACCGCCTGGGCGGCCAGGGCGGGCAGCTCCTCCGGGGAAATGCCGCTCTTGGACGCCTCCCCGCCGATGTTGACCTCCAGCAGGATGTCCTGTACCAGCTCCAGCTTGGCGGCCTGGGCCTCGATGGCCTCCAGCAGGTGCTCGGAGCCCACCGACTCAATGAGCTCCACCCGGCCCACTACCTGCCGCACCTTGTTGGTCTGAAGGTGGCCGATGAAGTGGAGGGCCGCGCCGGCGTAGGCGTCGTCGTCCAGGTGGGCGGTCATCTCCTGCACCCGGTTTTCACCGCAGATGGTGACGCCGGCGGCAATGGCCTGCCGGATGGTGTCGGAGGTCTGCACCTTGGTGGCCGCCACCAGGGTGACCTCCGACGGCTCCCGACCCGCCTGCCGGGCGGCGGCGGCGATTTTCTCATTTACCAGCGCAATGCGCTCTGCAAGGGACATGTGTCATTACCTCCCTGTCTATGACTGCGTGATCACTTTTCCGTCAAAGAGCTCCACCGAGGAGAGGATTACCTCGTCGCCGGCCCGCAGGGCCTTTTTGCCGTCCGAGCCGTCTGCGGACTTCACCAGAGCGAAATCCTCCAGTTGGGCCAGGATGGTGACGGGCTTGAATTCTGCCTGCTGGCCCACCAGGACGTACACGCCGGTGACCAGCTCCTGCTTTTCCTCCTCCGTCTCCGGGTCGGTGACGGTCCGCTCCTCCACGCGCACGGACTGCGTGGGCACGCGGATGCCGGTCTGACTGTCAAAGACCAGCTCCACCGTCTGCTTTCGGAGCAGGGTGGTCTCAGACAGATAGCGGTCAGAGGACAGCACCACGGCCACCCGGCCGTTCTCCGGGGTCTCCCCTACCCGCTCCACCTTCATGTCCACCTCGCCCGACCAGTCCCGGGAGAAGCGGACGGTGACGGTGCGGCCCTCGATGAGCCGCCCGGCCTCCTCCTCGCCCATGGCGCAGACAAAGTACCAGGTGGCATCGGTGACCAGCTTGCCCACCGCGCCGGCGTCCGGCTGGGGCCGCTGGCGGTCGAGCTGGCTGAGCTGGCCGGGGGTGATGGTCTCCAGCAGACCGGGGGTGAGCAGGCTCTCATAGCCGTCGGTCTGTCCGGAAAAGACCCCCGCCTGACCGGCGGTGAGGCGGCTGGTGTCCTGGGCGGCCTGGGCGCTCAGCGCCGCAATCTGGGCGTCCACCGCGTCAATGGAGGACTGGATGGCGGCGGCGGCATCGCCGTCCTCTTCCCCGCCGTTGAAGGTAAAGTCCCGCTTGTAGACCAGGCTCTTGAGCAGCAGGGTCTCGTCCTCCAGCCGGGTGAGATCCCCGGTGGACACCGAGGAGCGCAGGGCCACGATGGCGTCGATAACCTGCTGGCTGAGCTGGGAGGAGTCGCCGCCGCTCTGGGTCCGCTCCAGGGCGTATTGGAGCTGCTCCTTTTCCATGGTCAGGCTCTGTAGCTCCTCCTTCCGCGCCAGGCCGGAGTCATTCTGGTAGAGCAGGGCCACCGTCTCCCCGCGGGAGACCTTCTCCCCCTCCTCGGGCAGCAGATCCACAATCCCGCCGGGACTGGCGAGCACGCTCTCCTCCCGCACCAGAAAGCCGGTGGCCTCCAGACTGTCGTCCACAGTGTAGGCGTAGGACAGCACCAGGGTATAGGGATCGCGGAAGCTCCGCCAGGCGGACACGCCCAGATACACCAGGACGGCCGCCAGCAGCAGCAGCATGACAATTCGGTTGATCAGGGTTCCTTGCTTCATGGCAGCTCCTTAGTCTGCCGCCCCCTCCGCCTCCAGAGAGATGGCCCGCTCCGGCACAATGGTGGAGATGGCGTGCTTGTAAATGACCTGCTGCTTGTCCCCCGTCATAAGTACCACCACAAAGGCGTCGTAGCCCGTGATCTGTCCCCGGAGCTGATAGCCGTTCATCAGAAATACGGTCAGGCTGGCGTGGGACTTGCGGGCGCGGAGCAGAAACAGGTCTTGCAGGTTGTTGGTCTTTTGCATGTGGATGCACTCCTTCTATCTATAAGATGCATCCAATATATACCAATTATCGGGCGGATTTCGTCGAAACGGCGCGGGGCTGTGTCTCTTCGGCGTTTTCCCCCACGGCCTCCGCCAAACTTGGAAGCGAGTGCGCTGTACCCGCCTGGGCAAGGCCGCCACGGACTGCGGTGGGCCGGAATTGCCCTAGGTTTGACTGTGGCTTCCGCGTAGGGGCGGCCCTTGTGGCCGCCCGGCCGAGCGATAGGGCTGCGGGCGGTGCGCGGTCAAATCAGGCTCTTCCGAAGCGTTTTTCTAGCTGCTGGCGGGTCAGCTCAATGGCCACCGGCCGCCCGTGGGGGCAATATTTGCTCCCCGGCGGACCTGTCCACCGGGGGCCCCGAGAGGATTTTACATCCTCGGGGCAAGTGAATTGCCCCTGCGGCAAGGTTTTCGCCGGAGGCGAAAACACTTGGACGCGCCAAAGGCGCGAAGCGCGGTCAAATCAGGCTCTGCCGAAGCGTTTTTCCAGTTGCTGGCGGGTCAGCTCAATGGCCACTGGCCGCCCGTGGGGACAGTATTTGACCGCGCCGGACATGACCGCCTGGGCCACCTTGAGTAGCTCGGCGGGGCTGTTCCTCTGGCCGCCCTTGATGGCCGCCTTGCAGGCCATGGTGTGGAGCAGGGCGTCCCGGGCCGCGCCGGGATCGGCGGAACCGCCGGTGAGCAGGCGGCCGGCCAGCTCGGAGAGCACGTCGGGGATCTCCCCGGCGGCCACGTCGCTGGGGGCGGCCCGGACGATCAGCGCCCCGCCGCCGAAGTCCTCCGCCTCAAAGCCGAAGCGCCCCAGCAGCGGGAGCTGGGCCAGCAGGGCGGCCCCCTCCTCCGCCGGAGGGGTGAACACCACCGGCTCCAGCAGGGCCTGCACCATGGGCTGGTAGCCCTCGGCCTTCATCCGGTCGAAGTTCAGCCGCTCGTGGGCGGCGTGCTTGTCGATGAAGAGCACCTTGTCTCCCTGCTCCACGATGATGTAGGTGTTGAGCACCTCCCCCGCCATGCGCCAGGGCTCCTCCTCCGAAGGGGGCGCAGAGGGTTCGCCGGCGGGGCGGGCGGCTGGAAAGGCTGCCCCTACCGGATGGGCGGGCGGGGCTTCAGCCGGGCGGATGTGGGCATCCGCCCCGACGGGCCGGACGGTGGAGATGGGTGCGCCGGAGGCAGGGGCGGATTCAGCCGGGCGGGCACGGCCGTCCGTTCGCGCGTGCGGCGCGGCGGAGGTTGGGGGGGCGGAGATGCCGCTCCCGGCGGGGACAGGTGCGGCTTCGGCCGGGCGGATATGGGTGTCCGCCCCGGCGGACTGGGGGATGGAGATGGGGGCGCCGGAGACGCCGTTCCCGGCAGGGGCTGCCGGGGCGGCCCCTGTGGCCCGGGGGGCGGTGAAGTCGTGGAGGGGCAGGGGCGTTGCGGGCCGTTCCGCCGTCCGGCGGAACTCCTCCAGGGTCATCTCCCGGTAGGTGGGGGCCGCCGGAGCGGGCTCCGCCGGGCGGAGGGGAGCCTCCGCAGGCCGCCCCCCCTCCGCAGGGCGCGGGGGCTTCACCTGGAGGGACGGCCGGGTGCGGTCGGCCTCCAGAGTGGACTTAACGGCATAGTACACCGCGTCAAAGACCTTCTTGTCGCTGCCGAACTTGACCTCCTGCTTGGTGGGGTGCACGTTGACGTCCACCGCGTTGAGCCGGGTGGTCAGGTGGAGGACGCAGCCGGGAAATTTGCCCACCATCTTCTGGTTGGCGTAGGCCTCCTCCAGGGCGGCCATCATGGTGCGGCTCTTCACATACCGGCCGTTGACAAAAAAGTGCTGGTAGCCCCGGGTGCCCCGGCAGCAGGTGGGCAGGGAGACAAAGCCGGACACCGACATATCCTCCCCCGAGCCCTTCACCGGCGTGAAGCCCAGGGCCATATCCCGGCCCAGCACGGCGTAGAGGGCCGACTGCACCTGCCCGTCGCCGGGGGTGAGCAGCTCCTGCTTGCCGTCCCGGAGGAACTTGACGCTCACCTCCGGGTGGGACAGGGCCACCCGCTGCACCATGGCGAAGCAGGCCGCCCCCTCGGCGGTGTCCTTTTTCAGGAACTTGAGCCGGGCGGGGGTGTTGTAGAACAGGTCGCGCACCACCATTGTGGTGCCCTGGGGGCAGCCGGCCTCCTCCCGGTGCACCACCGCGCCCCCCTCCAGGGAGAGGGCGGCCCCCAAATCCTCCTCCGCCGTGCGGGTGAGCAGCTCGATGCGGGAGACGGCGGAGATGGCCGCCAGAGCCTCCCCCCGGAAGCCCAGGGTGCCGATGGCCTCCAGATCGTACTCGGTGCGCAGTTTGCTGGTGGCGTGGCGGAGGAAGGCGGTCTCCGCCTCGGCGGCGGCGATGCCGCAGCCGTTGTCGGTAACCCGGATGAGGCTCATGCCGCCGTGCTGGATCTCCACGGTCAGGGCGTCCGCCCCGGCGTCGATGGCGTTCTCCATGAGCTCCTTGACCACCGACGCGGGCCGCTCCACCACCTCGCCGGCGGCGATCAGATCGGCCACGTGGGGATCTAATTGCAGAATGTGGGGCATAGAAGCACCTGCTTTCTAAAAAGGGAAAATGGGGCCCCCGCCGAAGCCCAGCGAAGCGGGTTCGGTGGGGAGAGGAGGCACAGCGGAACGAGCGGGCTTTGCCGTATACGGCAAAGCGAGGAATGGGCAAGTTTGTGCCGACGAAGAAGCGCCTGCGTTCCAAGCGGGGAAATAAGCGTAGGGGCGACCCTTGTGGCCGCCCGCGGGCGGCGGGGAGGGCCCTCCCTACGCTCCCAGGACGGCGGAGGCGAGAATCAGGGCGTTGAGCACCATGTGCAGGGCGATGGGGCTCCAGATGGAGCCGCCGTTGTCGTAGCACCAGGTCAGGGCCAGGGACATGGGCACATACTGGAGAAACAGCAGCAGATAGCGGAAATCCACCGTGCCGTAGGTATAGACGAACTGCCAGACGCAGTAAAGGGCAAAAACCAGGGTGGAGAGCACATAGCCCAGCACCCGGCTGTACCGCCGGGTGGCACCGAAGAGCAGGCCGCGGAACAGAGGCTCCTCCACCAGGGGCATGAGCACCACCAGGATCACCACTGTGGCCGCCGGGGAGAGGGCAAACTGCTGGGCGTAGCTCTCCGGGTTGGGATTCTGTACCGGCAGAGGAATGAGCATGACCAGCAGATGGAGCACCCCCGCCCCGACGAGCCCGGTGCCGAAGGCGAACAGGTTTTCCGGCAGCCAGTCCAGCAGCAGGTCAAACCCGTGCCGCAGGAACGTCCAGAAGACCAGAAAGACCAGGGTAGCGGCCAGGAGGTAGTAGACCACGTTGGCCTCGGCCACGGGCAGTTCCCCGTGGAAAGCCCGCTGCACCCATCCCATGGACAGGGGAAAGACCGTCAGGTACAGGGCAAAGAACACCCACCCCCGGCCCATCTCGGCGCGGGTGAGCTGCGGACGCCATGGACGGCGTTTGGTGTGCATGGTGGAGGTCCTCTCTTTCTCTCGGAAATTGGGGTGCGGCCCGGCGGAGCGGGCCGATGCGGGCAGAAGGTGAATTGCCCCAGAGGGGCAAGAGAAGCCGCCCTGGGGCGTCGGCCCCTCCGGGGCGCATGGCCGGCGGGCGGCCCCTCTCGTCAAACGCTGACACGTAGGGGCGGGGGCTTGTCCCCGCCCGCGTCTCCGGTGCCCCGCTGCCGGGTTTAGGCGGGCGGCCACGAGGGCCGCCCCTACAGGGCGCATGGCCGGTGGGCGGAGCCTCTCGTCAAACGCTGACACGTAGGGGCGGGGCTTGTCCCCGCCCGCGTCATCTGTGTCCCGCCGCCGGGTTTGGGCGGGCGGCCACAAGGGCCGCCCCTACAGGGCGCATGGCCGATGGGCGGCCCCTCGTCAAACGCCGACACGTAGGGGCGGGGCTTGTCCCCGCCCACGGCCCACGTCATCTGTGTCCCGCCGCCGGGTTTGGGCGGGCGGCCACGAGGGCCGCCCCTACAGGGCGCATGGCCGGTGGGCGGGGCCTCGTCAAACGCCGACACGTAGGGGCGTGTGCCCACACCCGCCCGGTGGGGGCTACAGCATCTGCTTGAGCTCGTAGAGCAGGTTCATGGCCTCGATGGGGGTGAGCACATTCACGTCCACATCCCGCAGGCGGGCGGACACTTGGGCCGAGCCCATATCCAGCAGGGAGACCTGCTCCTCCGGCTGTGCGGCGGCCGGGGCGGGGGCGGCGGGTACGCCCGCCTCCAGCTCCTCCAGGATCTTCCTGGCCCGGCGGAGCACCGGCTCGGGCACTCCGGCCAGCTTGGCCACCTCGATGCCGTAGCTCTGGTCGGCGCCGCCCCGGACGATCTTGCGCAGGAAGAGGATGTCGTCCTTCTTCTTTTTGGCGGCGATGTTGTAGTTCTTCACCCCGGGGATCTGCCCCTCCAGGGCGGTCAGCTCGTGGTAGTGGGTGGCGAAGAGGGTCTTGGCCCCCAGGCGCTTCTTGTCCGCGCAGAACTCCAGCACTGCCCGGGCGATGGACATGCCGTCGTAGGTGGAGGTGCCCCGGCCGATCTCGTCCAGGATCAGCAGGCTCTTGGCGGTGGCGTTTTTCAGCAGCTCGGCCACCTCGGTCATCTCCACCATGAAGGTGGACTGCCCGGCGGAGAGGTCGTCGCTGGCGCCGATGCGGGTGAACACCCGGTCCACGATGCCGATGCGGGCGGAGCGGGCGGGGACGAAGGAGCCCATCTGGGCCATGAGCACAATGAGGGCCACCTGGCGCATGTAGGTGGACTTGCCCGCCATGTTGGGGCCGGTGATGATGGCCACCGTGTCGTCGCGGTTGTCCATGTGGGTGTCGTTGGGGACGAAAAGGGCGTGTTTGAGCATCTTCTCCACCACCGGGTGGCGGCCCTCGGTGATCTCGATGGCGTCGGAGAGATCCACCTCGGGGCGGCAGTAGCCCTGCTCGGCGGCCACGGCGGCGAAGGAGGAGAGCACATCCACCTGGGCCACGGCGGCGGCGGAGCGCTGAATCCGCCCCACCTGGGCGGCCGCCTGCTCCCGCAGGTCGCAGAACAGCTCAAACTCCAGGGCGGTGATGCGGTCCTGGGCGGAGAGGATCTCGTGCTCCAGCTCCTTGAGCTCCTGGGTGATGAACCGCTCGCAGTTGGTGAGGGTCTGCTTGCGGATGTAGGTGTCGGGCACCTGGTCGTAATAGGACTTGGACACCTCGATGTAGTAGCCGAAGACCTTGTTGTAGCCCACCTTCAGGCTCTTGATGCCGGTCTTCTCCTTCTCCCTGGCCTCGATGGAGGCCACCAGGCCCTTTCCGTTGGCCATAATGTCCCGCAGGCGGTCCACCTCCGGGTGGTAGCCCGCCCGGATGAAGCCGCCCTCCCGGACGGAGAAGGGGGGCTCGTCCACGATAGCCCGGCCGATGAGCTCCCGCAGCTCGGTGAGATCGTCCAGCTCCTCCCGCAGGGAGGCCAGCAGGGCGGAGGAGCAGCCGGCCAGCCGCTCCCGCAGGGCGGGCAGCCTGCCCAGGCCGTTTGCCAGGGCCACCAGATCCCGCCCGCCGGCGGTGCCGTAGACAATGCGGCCGATCAGCCGCTCCAGATCGGTGATCTCCCGCAGGGTGAGGGTCAGCTCCTCCCGGCCGATGGCGTCGCCCACCAGTTCCCCCACCGCCCCCAGGCGGCGGCCGATGGCCGCCGGGGAGAGCAGGGGCCGCTCCATCCACGCCCGGATCAGCCGGTGGCCCATGGCGGTGCGGGTCTTGTCCAGCACCCACAGCAGGCTCCCCTTCTTCTCCTTGGAGCGCAGCGTCTCGGTCAGCTCCAGGTTGCGCCTCCAGGCCGGCGGAGAACTGCTTCTCCGCCGCCGTGCGGGCCGCGTCCAGCCGGAAGCGGGCCTCGCCCCCGTTCTCGCAGCGGCAGTCCAGGCGCTTGACCAGGAAGTCCACCAGGGCCCCGTCGCTGTACGCCCCGTCGGAGAGCATGGCCTCCCGAGGGGTGAAGCGGCCCAGCTCGTTATAGAGGTGCTCGTCCGCCTCCGGCCCGGTGAAGGAGGTGACGGAGCACTCGCCGGTGGAGATGTCGCAGAAGCACAGCCCCGTGCCCGCGCTGTCCCGGTACACGGCGCAGATGAAGTTGTTGCGCCCCTCCTCCAGCATGGAGGAGGTCATCACCGTGCCGGGGGTGATGATGCGGATGATGTCCCGGTCCACCAGCCCCTTGGCCAGGGCCGGGTCCTCGGTCTGCTCGCAGATGGCCACCTTGTAGCCCTTGGCGATGAGGCGGGCGATGTAGCTCTCGCAGGAGTGGTAGGGCACGCCGCACATGGGGGTGCGCTCCTCCGGGGGCTTGTTCCGGTCCCGGGTGGTGAGCGTCAGGTCCAGCTCCCGGGAGACCAGCTTGGCGTCCTCGTTGAACATCTCATAAAAATCCCCCAGCCGGAAGAAGAGGATGGAGTCGGGATACCGCTCCTTCATCTCCAGGTATTGGCGCATCATGGGGGTGATCTCAGCCATATCGGCACCGCCTTTCGGTAAAATAAAAGTAAAAAGTGCAAAATCCTGTGGAAAGTGTGGAAAAGTACAACGAAACAGACAGGAGGCGCACTAACCGCCAGCGCGCCTCCCGGGGGTCAGCTCTCCTCCGGCCCCCCCTGGTCGCTCCGTCCCGCCAGGTAGTCCAGGGTGACCCCGTAAAAATCCGCCATCCGGATCAGGGTGGACAGTTGGGGTTCCTGCTGACCGTGTTCATACCTCTGATAGGTGCGGAGGGGCACATCCAGCGCCTTTGCCGCATCTTTCTGCAACAGTTTCTTGGTCTCTTTCAGTTCCTGAAGCCGCGTTGAAAACGTCGCCATTTACACACCTCGTATTGACGCGCCATTTTTGGCATGTTATAATCAAAATACGATAACCCGCAGAAGGGAGCGCTATTGTTTATGACTTCTTTTTGGGACCACTTATATCAATACGCCCAGGAACATCTGGTCGTCCGCTATCTCCAGGAGGAGCCCACCGGCTACGGCCGGCTCTCCATCCAGACGGACGCCCGCCGGCGGGGGCTGGAGGACCTGCTGCGGGGCCCCGCCGCCCGCTCCTTCCGCCGCCTCTGGGAGGAGCAGCAGGAGCTGCACAGCCTGGAGGAGCAGGCCCTCTTCCGGGCCGGGCTGTCCATGGGCCTGGCCCTGGGCGGCCGGGTCCGGGACTTGGAGTAGCCCCGCCGCCCGTCCCTCTGCGGGGCCCTTGGGGCGGGGGCTCCCCCCTCACTCCGCCAGCTCCCCGAACAGGGACCAGGTGTTGGCGTCGGTGATCCGCACCTGCCGGAACTGGCCGATCAGCTCCGCCGGGCCGTCCAGCCGCACCAGCCGGTTGCCCGGCGTGCGGGCGGCCAGGGGATACCGGGCGTCCCCGCTGTCCCCGTCGATCAGGCAGCGCAGGGTCTTCCCCACATAGGCCGCGTGCTTCTCCGCGGAGATCTGGTTCTGGAGGTCCACCAGGCGCTGGAAGTTGGCCTGCTTCTGCTGGTGGGGCATGGGGTCGTCCATCTGGGCGGCGGGGGTCCCCACCCGGGGGGAGAAGATAAAGGTGAACAGGGCGTCGAACCGCACCTGCTCCAGCAGGGACAGGGTCTCCTCAAACTCCTCCGTAGTCTCTCCGGGAAAGCCCACGATCACGTCGGAGGTGAGCACGATGTCCGGGATGAGCTCCTTCAGCCGCCGCACCTCGTCCAGGTACTGCGCCCGGTCATAGTGGCGGTTCATGGCCCGGAGCACCCGGTCATTGCCCGCCTGGAAGGGCAGGTGGAGCACCGGGGCCACCTTCCCGCACCGGGCCATGGTCTCGAACAGCTTCTGGGTGGCGTCCTTGGGGTGGGAGGTCATAAAGCGGATCAGGAAGTCCCCGGGCACGGCGTTCACCCGCTCCAGCAGGTCTGCGAAGTCCAGGGGCTCCTCCAGGTCCTTGCCGTAGGAGTTCACGTTCTGGCCCAGCAGGGTGATGTCCCGGTACCCCTCCGCCGCCAGCTGCTCCACCTCGGCCAGGATGTCCTCCGGCCTGCGGGAGCGCTCCCGGCCCCGCACATAGGGCACGATGCAGTAGGAGCAGAAGTTGTTGCACCCGTACATGATGGACACCCAGGCCTTTACCCGGTCCTGCCGCACCACCGGGATGCCCTCGGAGATGGAGCCCGCCTCCTCCGCCACCTGGAACACCCGCCCCCGCTGGGTGAGCAGGGTGTGGATGAACTCGGGAAAGCGCCAGAGGGCGTGGGGCCCGAACACCAGGTCCACGTGGCGGAAGGACTGCTTGATCTTCTCCGCCACATGGGCCTCCTGGGCCATGCAGCCGCACACGCAGATGATCTGCTCCGGGTGGCGGCGCTTCACGTGGACCAGGGCGCCCAGGTTGCCCAGCACCCGCTGCTCTGCGTGCTCCCGGATGGCGCAGGTATTGAGCACGATGATCTGGGCCTGCTCCTCGTCCTGGGTGAAGCCGTAGCCCATCTCCCGGAGATAGCCCCGGATGCGCTCGGAGTCCGCCTCGTTCTGCTGGCAGCCGTAGGTGTCCACAAAGGCCAGGGGCTGGGCGGGCCGGGCGGCGCTGAGGGCCGCGACCTCCCGGCAGTACTGGAGCTGGCGGGAGATGTCCTCCGGGGAAATTCGGGTGGTCTGCTGTCTCATAGATCGCAACCTCCTGAGGGGGATTTGATGGTCGTCCGGCCCCTCCTGCTGCATGGAGACACCGATCGAATAATCATACCATTTTTCCCGAAAAAGCACAAGGCCGGACTTTTGCTTTTCGCCGCTTTTCCACCCGGTCCCCGCAGGGCGCGGCTCTCCGCCCCTCCCTGGAAAAATGCGGGCCCCCTCGCGGTTTTCCGTTGCGTTTCTCTCAAAAGGGTGATAGAATGAATCGTTAAATGGTTACACTGGAGGGAGACGTATCTCTCTCCTTCCCAACAGAGAGAAAAAGGGGGCTGTGCCATGCGGGTGCTGGTCATTGAGAAGGCGGCCGTAAAGCAGAACATCAGGGTGGTGAAGCGCCGTGCCGGAGGGGCCGCCGTCTACGGCGTCCTCTCGGGAGACGCCGGGGGCGCCGGCATCGCCGAGATGGCCGAGCTGCTCCGGGCCGAGGGCATCGGCCGCTTCGCCGTCAGCGAGGCGGAGGAGGCCGAGGCGCTGCGGAAGGCCGGCTTTGTGGACGAGGAGATCCTCATGCTCCGCTCCACCACCGACCGGGAGGTGCTGGAGCGGCTGGTGGACCTGAACGTGGTGTGCACCATCTCCTCCGTGGACACGGGCCTGGCCCTCAACGCCCTGGCGGAGAACCGCTCCACCGTGGCCGAGGCCCACATCCAGGTGGACACCGGCATGGGCTTCGGCGGCTTCCTGGTGGGGGAGCCGGAGAAGATCCTGCTGGCCTACCGCTCCCTGCCCAACGTGGCCCTGTCCGGCATTTACACCCAGATCCACGCCGCCCCAGCCGGCCAGGAGGCGGAGCACCAGCTCCAGCAGTTCCAGCGGGTGCTGGACGCCATCCACGCCGCCGGCTTTGAGACCGGCACCGTCCACGCCGCGGGGTCCTACGCCCTGATGCACTGCGATCTTGCCCGCATGGACGCGGTGCGGGCGGGCTCGGTCCTGCTGGGCCGCTGCCGCCGCACCAAAGACGACGGGCTCTCCACCGTGGGCCACGGGGAGGCCGGCATCGCCGAGATGCGCTGGCTGCCCAAGGGGCACACCGTGGGTGCGGAAAAGACCGCCGTTTTGAAAGCGCCCACCCGGGTAGCGGTGGTCCCTGTGGGCTATCAGCACGGCTTCGGGGTGGAGCGGCCCCGTCCCGCCGGCCTGCTGGGCACCCTGGGCCGCTGGCGGCGGGGCAGGCGGCTTTATGTCCGGGTGAACGGCCAGCGGGCCCGGGTCATCGGCTCTGTGGGCGTGAGCGAGACCCTGGTGGATGTCACCGATCTGAAGTGCTCCGCCGGAGATGTGGTCTCCTTCGACCTGGACCCCATGTACGCCCGGGACTGTGTCCGCCAGTACCGGTGATCCTCCCTGCGATTTCAAGAAAAAGGTGTTTGCTATGTCCAGAACGGTGTCTTTTCAGCCGCTGCTCTTCGGCGGCGATATCAATGTTTACAGTGTGGCCCGTGCCTTTCACGAGGCCTATGGGGTGAAGAGCGTGGCCTTCGGCAAGTTCCACACCTTCCCCTGTGCCTTCAGCTCCATCATCGACTACCGCACCTGCCCCGACAATGAGGACCCCGCCGTCTTCCTCTCCAATGTAGAGAAGGTGGCCCTGGAGTTCTCCCACAAGACCGTCATCGTCCTGGGCTGCGGGGACAGCTATGTGCAGCTGTGCGCCCACCTGAAGGACCAGTTTCCCCGAAACGTGGTGGCCCCCTACATCGACGGCGCCCTGCTGGACCGCCTCATCAACAAGGAGCACTTCTACGAGCTGTGCGACCAGCACGGCATCGACCACCCGGCCACCTTTATCTACGACGGCTCCATGGGCCACGACTTCACCCTGCCCTTCGGCCCCCCCTATGTGGCCAAGCCGGCCGACAGCGTGGCCTACTGGGAGCACGAATTCGAGGGGGTGAAGAAGGTCTTCATCTGTCAGACCTGGGAGGAGCTGCTCCATGCTCTGGACCTGGTGTACGCCTCCGGCTACCCCGACCATATGGTGATCCAGGAGTTCATCCCCGGAGACGACACCTACATGCGGGTGATGACCAACTACTCCGACCGCAGCGGCCAGGTGAAGCTGATGTGCCTGGGCCATGTGCTGCTGGAGGAGCACTCCCCCCACGGCATCGGCAACCACGCCGTCATCATCACCGAGTACGACGAGGCCCTTTCCCTGAAGATCAAACAGCTGCTGGAGGAGCTGCATTACACCGGCTTCTCCAACTTTGACATCAAGTACGACAGCCGGGACGGCAAGTACAAGCTCTTCGAGATCAACTGCCGCCAGGGGCGCAGCAATTACTACGTCACTGGCGCGGGATACAACATCGCCAAGCTGCTGGTGGAGGACCGGATCGAACACCGGGAGCTGCCCTTCGTCATCACCAAAAACCACGCCCTGTGGCGGATGGTTCCCAAAAAGGTGGCCTTCAAATTCATCCCCAAGGCATATCACCCCCAGATGAAGGCCCTGATCCGGGCGGGGGCGTCCACCCACAGCCTGGAGTACCACCGGGACTATACCCCGGCCCGCATCTGGCGGGTATGGAAGACCCACATCGGCAACATGGTCCGCTTTGACCGCCACAACAAGGTCCCGGAGAACTGAGCAGACTGGAGGGAAGCCATGTCAACTGTCAAGACCCGCGGCGCCAAGGGCGCCAGAGAGCCCCGGGAGCCCAAGCTGGGCGTGCTGGGGGGGATGGGGCCCCAGGCCACCCAGGTGTTCTATCAGTACGTGCTGGACCGGACAGAGGCCTCCTGCGACCAGGAGCATCTGCCCGCCCTGATCCTGTCTGACACCGGGGTCCCGGACCGGACCGCCTCCATCCTCACCGGGAACACCGAGCCTATGTACCAGCGCCTGCTGGCCGACGCCCGCCTGCTGGAGGAGTGCGGCTGCACCGTCATCGCCATCCCCTGCAACACCTCCCACTACTTCGTGGACCGCATCCAGCAGGAGATCGGCATCCCCATCCTCCACATGATCCGGGAGACCGCCCGGACCTTGGTGGCCCAGGGGAAGCGCCGCCCCGCCATCCTTGCCACCGACGGCACCATCCGCACCGGCCTGTATCAGAAGGAGTGCGCCGCCTTCGGCCTGGAGGCCGCCCCTCCGGAGCCCGCTGTCCAGCGTCTGGTCATGTCCATCATCTACGAGGAGATCAAACGGGGGGAGCGGGGCAGCCGGGAGAAATTTGCCCAGATCGACCGCGCTCTGGCCTCCATGGGCTGTGACTGCGCCATTCTGGGCTGCACCGAGCTGTCCGTCTTCCGCAGCTACCACAGCCTGCCCCCCTTCTACGTGGACGCCATGGAGGTGCTGGCCGAGCTGGCCGTCGTCCGCTGCGGCAAACAGCTGCGCACCATCTAAGAAAACATCTCCGGGGCGGTGCCTGCCCACGCCCGCCGTTGGAACGTACTCCGCAAATTGAAAATGGGGGTGGCGCCCCCATCCACACATGACAACACCAGGAGGTTTGCTCTATGGATCTCACGCCCCACACCCTGGGCGAATACTGCGCCCTGCTGGAGCCCCAGCTGGCCGCTCCTCTGCCCGAGGGGCTGGACCTGTCCCAGTCCGTCGCCCTGGTCTCCTGCGACAGCCAGGAGGTGGTCCCCGGCACTCTCTTTCTGTGCAAGGGCGCCCACTTCAAGGAGGCCTATCTGTCCCAGGCCGCCCAGCGGGGCGCGGTGGCCTATGTGAGCCAGACCCCCTACCCTGCCGTGGATCTGCCCTGCATCCTGGTGTCCGACATGCGCCAGGTGATGGCCCCCCTGGCCGACCGGTACTACGGCCATCCCTCCGGGCTCCTGTCGGTCATCGGCATCACCGGCACCAAGGGCAAGTCCTCCACCGCCTATTATCTGAAGTATATCCTGGATGAGTATCTGGCGGAGCAGGGCGGGCCGGAGAGCGGCATCATCTCCTCCATCGACACCTACGACGGCTCGGAGCGCTTCGAGTCCCACCTCACCACGCCGGAGCCCCTGGATCTCCAGCGGCACTTTGCCCACGCGGTGGCGGCCGGCATCCCCTACCTCACCATGGAGGTGTCCAGCCAGGCGCTGAAGTACCACCGCACCCTGTGCACCCGCTTCGCCGCCGCCTGCTTCCTGAACATCGGCCTGGACCACATCTCCCCCATCGAGCACCCCGACTTTGAGGACTACTTCTCCTCCAAGCTGCGGATCTTCGCCCAGGCGGAGGTGGGGTGCGTCAATCTGGACTGCGAACACGCCGGCCGGGTGCTGGTCGCCGCCCAGGCGGGCAGCCGCCAGGTCATCACCTTCTCCCAGAAGGACCCGGAGGCGGACATCTATGCCTCCCAGGTACGCAAGCGGGGCAACGACATCCTGTTCCGGGTGCGTTCCCGCCGCTTTTCCCGGGAGTTCCGGCTGACCATGCCCGGCCTGTTCAACGTGGAGAACGCCCTGGCCGCCATCGCGGTGTGCGAGGGGCTGAACATCCCGGAGCGGGCCGTCTATGTGGGGCTGATGAAGGCCCGGGTCCCCGGCCGCATGGAGGTGTACACCAATGCGGACAGCCACATCGTGGCCATCGTGGACTACGCCCACAACCGCATGTCCTTCGAGACCCTGTTCCGCTCCGTTCAAACGGAGTACCCCGGCCGCCGGGTGGTCACCGTGTTCGGCTGTCCGGGGAAAAAGGCCCTGGACCGCCGGCGGGACCTGGGGGAGATCTCCGGCCGCTGCTCCGACCTGGTGGTGCTGACGGAGGAGGACTCCGGGGAGGAGGACACCCTCTCCATCTGCCGGGAGATCGCCTCCTATGTGGAGGCCCAGGGCTGCGACTACTCCATCGAGCCCAACCGGGGGGAGGCCATCCGCCAGGCGGTGCTGGGCTGCCGGGAGCCCTCCGTCCTCCTCATCACCGGCAAGGGGGCGGAGACCCGCCAGAAGCGGGGCACCGAGTATATCGACACCCCCTCTGACGTGGACTATGTCCAGTCCTTTCTTCAGGAGTACGACGTGCGCCACGGCCTGGACGGCATGGAGAAGGTGCGCTCCCTGCTGTCCATTCTGCCCATCCTCAAGCGGGACGAGGGCCGGACCGTTGTGGTGAAATACGGCGGCTCCGCCCTGGGGGCGGAGGCGGCCACCGACACCACCCTCCAGGACGTGGCCGCCCTGCGCATGGTGGGCGTCCGGGTGGTGCTGGTCCACGGCGGCGGCAAGCACATCACCGCCCTGCTGGACAAGCTCCAGGTGCCCACCCGTTTCGAGAACGGCTACCGCTATACCGACCAGGCGGTGCTGGAGACGGCGGAAATGGCCCTCTCCGCCCAGGTAAACAAGGCCATCGTCTCCCGTCTGAGCCAGCTGGAGGTGTCTGCCGTAGGCCTGTCCGGCAAGGACGGCGGCCTGCTCACCGCTGTGGAGAAGGACCCGGCCCTGGGCCGGGTGGGGTCCATCACCCGGGTGGAGCCCCGTATCCTTCAGACCCTGCTGGACGGGGACTTCCTGCCGGTGGTCTCCCCCATCGCCGCGGGGGAGGACGGCGGCGGCTTCAACTGCAATGCCGACGACGCGGCCCGGGCGGTGGCGGCGGCTCTGGGGGCGGACAAGCTGATCTTCCTCACCGACACCGCCGGGGTGCTTATCGACAGCCACAACAGCAAGACTGCCGTCCCCCACATGGATGTGAAGCGGGCGGAGGAGCTGATCGACACCGGGCTCATTGCCGGAGGCATGGTGCCCAAGGTGCGGGGCTGTATCCAGGCCATCCGCGCCGGGGTGGGCGAGGTGTCCATCCTGGACGGCCGGGTGGAGCACGCCCTGCTGCTGGAGATGCTCAACCAGCGGGTCCAGGGGACCACCATCACCGGCTGACCCCCGTTCAAAAGAAAACGGGGCTGTCTTTTCCGCTTTTTCCACAAGCTGAAACGGCGCCCCCGCCTGTGGCGGGGGCGCCGTCTATTTCAATTTTCAAGGTCCGGCTGGCGGGTGGAGGTCCGCCGGCCGGGCCGGTTTTCATTGGCTCTGTGCTCTCTTTACAGGATCGCGTCCAGGATCACGTCTTCCAGCTGGAGGGGGTCCAGCTGGCCCCGGTTGCACCGATCGGCCAGCCGGTCCATCTCTCCCCGGTCAATGGAGACGTCCCGGTACTGCGCTACCGGCGGCGCGTCTTTCCTGTCCCGCCGATAGCAGTCGATCCCGTACACCTGCCGTGCCCCTGCCTCCTGAAAGGTCATCTGGCACTCATTCGGGCGGTAGAGATACTGCATGAGTCCCTCTCACCTCGCTTTTCAACACATCTAAACTGATATTTGATTCGCTGGCGATATGGATCACCGTGGACAGCTTGGGGTTGACCCGGCCGGCCTCCATGTCCAGATAGTGCCGGGGGGACACCCCGCACCGCTCGGCCGCTTCCTCCTGGGTCAGCTCGTTCTCCCTCCTCCAGGTGTACAGGAGCCTGGAAAAGCGCCATTTCAGCGCCATCAGCTCCCCGCCGGTCTGAAGGATCAGCCCGTCCTCCGGCCCGCACCCGTCTGCCACAGAAGCAGCACAGACAGGACCAGAACGGTCTGTCCGCTCCACCTCCGTGTTACCAGCGGGGCGAGTCCGCTCCATATGGTGTACCATCCGTCATCTTTTGGCCGTCACCTCGTTGGTGTAGACGGAGCGGAGGTCCCCGCCGCCGTTCCGCTCGGCGTACACACCAACCAGGGCACGGTAGTCCCGTCCGATGACCGTATCCTCAAAATCGAAGGTCCCGTAGTATGCCGGAGTATCCTGCTCGTACATCTCCAGCTCTTCCTTCGTATATTTTTTCAGTGTCGTCCAGGTCTTTCCTCCGTCATCGGACTCCTGAACGGTGATATAGCTGACCCCCACCTCGTCGGAGGTGCGGACCGCCTCCACATCCGCGTGGATGCGGACCACGCCGTCGCTCTTCGCGGTGGCCCACACACTGTATATGGCCAAATAGTCGCTGGCACGGGCAAAGGCGGTGGTCATCAGCAGTCCGGCCAGCATGGCACAGGCCAGCAGCACGGCGCAGCCGCGGGAAATCTTCTTTTTCATCGGTTCTCTTTCCTCTCTGTTCTCTTTTCTAAGTATAGATGGAGTCGATCATCTGCTCCAGCTCCTCCTCCGTCACATCTCCTATAATTGACACTATATTGAGCCCATTGGTCCATGATGCGGTATAAATTGCTCTGTTTTGAGCAAGAGAATGTTCCACACCGCCTCTAATGTATTTTACATCCTGCTGTCCGTTCTCTTTCTCAACGGATATTCTATCCAACTCTTCCTTCGAGTTGTAGTTTCTGACCGTAACTTGTACAGCTTTTTCTTCACATTGATATACTGCCATAATCCTTATAAAATCAGGGTCTACATCAATGTCAATCCTCTCAGTCTCAAACCCCTCCGGCACCCACTTGGGCGCCAGCGGCTCGGTGATGCCATACGCATCCAGCGCCTCCTGCAGAGAGGTGAACTCCAGCTCCTCCAGGGGCGGCTGGGCAGAGGTCTGGCCGGACTGGCTGGCCCCGGGGGGGACGATCTGAAGCGTGCCCTGGGTCAGATGGACCACGGACTCCCACAGCCTGGAACTGCCGGCCATGCTCCCCAGGCCAAAGAGGACGGCGACCACGGCGGCAGCGATCAGTGTGCGCGGAAAATGGCGGAAACGGCGGAGGCCGGCAGGACGGGACACTGCCGCTTGGGCCGCCGGCTCCTCCGGCGGCGTGGACCTGCTTTCCTCGCCGGCGCGCTCCTCCAGGAACCGCTGGAGGGATGCCTCCGGGTCCAGTTCCAGGCCCAGGGGCTCCTTCTCCTCCAGGACGTCCAGATAGAGGCGGATCAGCTCCGGGTCACAGCTCTGATCCGTCATCTCCTCCATCCGCGCGTCCAATTCCTCCAGGATCTCGCCGGCAGATAAATTTTCCAGATGCCGCTGGATTAAAACCAAGTCCCCACTCCCCCCGTCCGGCGGGGCGACTCGCTTTTCCGACATCTCGACACCTCCTTACTTTTTATATCCTTAAAAAACTTCATTTCGTTACAGGTTCCCCAAAGTTTCTTCAAATTTTTTCAGCTTCTCCCTCAGACGAAACAGGCGCACCCGGCACTGGATCTCCGTCATGCCCATCTTTTCCGCGATCTCCTGATAGCGGTAGCCCTCCAGCCGGAGGCGCACGATCCGCCGGTCCGCCCGGGATGTGTCGGGCGGAAGGTAGTCACTCAGATACAGCCTCCGCTCCACAGGTGCCGCAGGCGGGTGGGCCAGCTCGTCCAGCGGCACCGTGCGGACCTTCTCCATGTCCTCCCGCATCTTCTTGAGTTTGATCTTCAGGGCCTCCCAGAGCCAGCCCCTGGGATTTGGATGGTGCTTCACCCGCTGTCCCTGCTCCCAGTTCTTCCAACATTCCGCGAATGTGTCCTGCGCCACGTCCTCCGCCAGGCCGATATCGCCCAGCCTGCGCGCGGAGTAGGCCGTCATTTGCTCCAACATCTCCAGGTGAATCCTGGAAAACAGCGGATCACAGTCAAAATCCGACACTTTTTACCCTCCCTTCACACAATTGGCGGGGTCCATCATATCATACCTCCCCGCGCTTTTCAATGACTCGGGCCGGAAACAGCCCCATCCACATAAAATCGCCGTTTTCCCTTGTAAATTAGCGGAAAAGCATCTATAATGGACAAAAGAATACCCGGGACGCCCGCGGCGCCCTGGAGTCACAGAAAATGGAGAGGATCACCTATGAACCGCACCACCATCGCCGCCATCTTCGCCGACCAGGACAAGCTGGGCGGAAAGACGGTCACCGTCTGCGGCTGGGCCCGGACCATCCGGGACATGAAGACCTTCGGCTTTATCGAACTGAATGACGGCTCCTGCTTCAAAAATCTTCAGGTCGTCATGGACGCCAACATGCTGGACAACTACAAGGACATCGCCGGCCAGAACGTGGGGGCCGCCCTCATCATCACCGGCACCGTGGTCCTGACCCCCCAGGCCAAGCAGCCTCTGGAGGTCAAGGCCCAGACCATCGCTGTGGAGGGAGCCTCCACCCCCGACTACCCCCTTCAGAAAAAGCGCCACACTGTGGAGTATCTGCGCACCATCCAGCACCTGCGGCCCAGGACCAACCTGTTCTCCGCCGCCTTCCGGGTGCGCTCCGTGGCCGCTCACGCCATCCACTGCTTCTTCCAGGACCGGGGCTTCGTCTATGTCCACACCCCCATCATCACCGCCTCTGACTGCGAGGGCGCCGGCGAGATGTTCCGGGTGACCACCCTGGACCTGGAGAACCCGCCCCGCACCGAGGACGGCAAGGTGGACTACAGCCAGGACTTCTTTGGCAAGCCCGCCAACCTGACCGTCTCCGGCCAGCTCAACGCTGAGAACTTCGCCATGGCCTTCGGCGACGTGTATACCTTCGGCCCCACCTTCCGGGCGGAGAATTCCAACACCCAGCGCCACGCCGCCGAGTTCTGGATGATCGAGCCGGAGATGGCCTTTGCCGATCTGAACGACTACATGGACACCGCGGAAGCCATGATCAAGTATATCATCCGCACCGTGATGGAGAAGTGCCCCGATGAGATGAACTTCTTCAACTCCTTTGTGGACAAGGGCCTCAAGGAGCGGCTGGAGCACGTAGCCTCCTCTGACTTCGCCCGGGTGAGTTACACCGAGGCAGTGGAGCTTCTGAAGCAGAATAATGACAAATTCGACTACAAGGTGGAGTGGGGCGCCGACCTCCAGACCGAGCACGAGCGCTATCTGACGGAGCAGGTGTACCAGCGCCCCGTCTTTGTCACCGATTACCCCAAGGAGATCAAGGCCTTCTATATGCGCCAGAACGACGACGGAAAGACCGTGGCTGCGGCGGACTGCCTGGTCCCCGGCATTGGTGAGATCATCGGCGGCTCCCAGCGTGAGGAGCGGCTGGATGTGCTGGAGGCCCGCATCCAGGAGCTGGGCATGAATCCGGAGGACTACTGGTGGTACTGTGATCTGCGGCGGTACGGCTCCTGCCGGCACGCCGGCTTCGGCCTGGGCTTCGAGCGGATGGTCATGTACCTCACCGGCATCAGCAATATCCGGGACGTGGAGCTGCACCCGAGAACGGTGGGCAACGCGGAATTCTGATCGACCCGTTTTGACCGGGACCGCCCCCGCAGGGGCGGTCCCGTCCTTTTTGTCTGGAGCCTTTTACTCCGCCAGCCGCTTTTCGTATTTCTTGAGCAGGTCCTCGATGGCCTCATCGAGCAGTCTGGATTTGGGGATCCGGGTCTTTTGAGCAAGGATATCAAAATCCTTCATCAGCTCATTTTTCAGGGAAGAGGTGAACCGGGTCCGGTTCACCAAAATTGCCTCAGCCATGCTGCGCCTCCTGCACCATTTTATTCTGCGCCCCATTCCGCTCTGCGCTCCCGGGGCGAAGTCTCCCTCTGCCGGTCCCCCTTGGCAGGGGCCTCAAAGGGGCGGGGTTCTCTCTGCCTTATAGTATATAGACAGCGGAGGGAAAAAACAAGGACTGAAATCACCAATTAGCGACACAAAATAACTCTTTGTCAACAGGGGCCGGCGGAAAAAGGCGTCGGTACTGTCAAAAGAGTGACTGTGCCGCTTTTTGGAAAAAGCACCAGTCTGCCGTGCGCAGAGTTTGTGCGCCTGCGGCGGACAAACCCCACACTTACAGCCTGAGAAACGTTTTCCCCAGCGCACATGCCGCCGGGGAAAACAGATCAGGTCTTAATCCGCGCCTGCGGGTGCGGACTTTGGGAGGCTTTTTCCATAAGCTGAGGCGCCGCGGTCTCCCTGACGGGAGACCGCGGCGCCCTGCACAGTTGGAAGGGGGATCAGGATGAGGAAATCGGGATCAGAAGATGCCCTGAGCCATCATGGCGTCGGCCACGCGCTGGAAGCCCACGATATTGGCGCCGGCCACCAGGTCATAGCCCAGGCCGTAGCGCTCGGCGGCCGCCACAGAGGAGTGATAGATGTTCGCCATGATCTGATGCATCTTGGCGTCCACTTCCTCGGCGGTCCAGTACAGCCGCTCGGCGTTCTGGGCCATCTCCAGGGCGGACACGGCCACGCCGCAGGCGTTGACGGCCTTGGAGGGGGCGATCACCATGTGCTTCTGCTCCTTCAGGAACTCCAGAGCGTCGTTGGTGGTGGGCATGTTGGCAACTTCGATGTAGTACTTGATGCCGCTGGCGGCGATCTTCTTGGCGGAGTCCATGTTGACATCGTTCTGGGTGGCGCAGGGCATCATGATGTCCACCTTGTCGGCGCCCAGGCCCCAGGGCTTCTCCCCGGCATGGAACTCACAGCCGAACTTGTCGGCGTAATCCTGGACCTTGTCGCGGCCAGAGGCGCGCATCTCCAGCAGATAGTTGATCTTTTCGTCGGTGACAGCGCCATCGGGATCGTAGATGTAGCCGTCGGGGCCAGCGATCGCGACCACCTTGCCGCCCAGCTCGGCAGTCTTCTTCACCACGCCCCAGCCTACGTTGCCGAAGCCGGAGATGGCCAGCCGCTTGCCCTCGATAGACTCGCCCTCGTGCTTGAGGACCTCCACCAGATAGTACACGGCACCAAAGCCGGTGGCCTCCGCGCGCATGATGGAGCCGCCGGTGGTCACGGCCTTGCCGGACAGAGCGCCGAATTCGGAGGCGCCCACCAGACGGCGGTACTGGCCATACATATAGCCGATCTCACGGCCGCCGCAGCCCAGGTCGCCGGCGGGGCAGTCGATGTCCTGGCCGATGTGGCGGTACAGCTCGGTCATGTAGGCCTGGCAGAAACGCATGACCTCGGCGTCGCTCTTGCCGCGGGGATCAAAGTCAGAGCCGCCCTTGGCGCCGCCGATGGGCAGGCCGGTCAAGGCATCCTTGTACACCTGCTCAAAGCCCAGGAACTTGATGATGGACAGGTTGACGGAGGGATGGAACCGCAGGCCGCCCTTGTAGGGGCCCAGGGCGCCGTTGAACTGGACGCGGTAGCCGCGGTTGACCTGATAGTGGCCCTGGTCATCCAGCCAGGTGACACGGAACTCGATGGTCCGCTCGGGCTCGATCATCCGCTCCAGAAGGGATGCCTTCTCATACTCGGGATGGGCGTCGATCACGGGGGCCAGGGAGGTCAGGACCTCCTCCACGGTCTGCAGGAACTCAGGCTCGCCGGCATTCTTCTGACGGCACTCTTCCAGAACTCGGTCGATATACTTGCTCATTGTACTCATTCCTCCTAATTGATATATGTGTGTGTTTGGTCAAAATCTGACGGATTCCCTTCATTTCAGGGAAGGGGCTCCGTTTTGCCCTCTTCATGTATAGCATAACACAATTCCAGCAGAGCGCAAGCACGTTTTTTGTGGATGTTACCACAACAAAAAAACTGTGGTATGAGAAAAACAAAACATCCCATTTAAAAAATCGATCGATTTCCCCAAAAAAGGCCGCGGCCTCATAAGATGGCCGCGGCAGCGGAGAAAATGCAGGATTTTAGTCAAATGCCAGTCCAAGATAGGCGGTGCGGGACCAGTCCCAGGCCTCCTCCCGATCCGGTGAGAGCCACTTGAGCATCCCAAACTGCCAGCCGCCGGACGCTGCCGGACGCTGGGCCAAAGGGCCCCGCACCAGAAAGCGCTCCCCCGGGACCATCCGGGGCAGATGGGGCAGAACGGTCCGCAGCTTCGTGCCCAGCAGCTCCTTATACACCACCAGACCCGCCCCGTCCCCTTCGGCGCAGGCGCAGACAGGGCCGTCCTCCGTCTCCCCTGCAAACAGGCCTCCGCCGGACAGGGCGCAGCATCCGGCCTGATAGGCCAGCGCCTCCTCCGGATAGGCGATGTGGGGGCAGTCTGCCAAGATCTTCTCCCGCACGGCCCCGTATTCCGCCGGAGAGACGGGGCGCAGGGGGTTGTCCCAGGCGGGGGCAGGGAGCTCACCTGGGTCCAGGTCCTCCTGGAACAGGGTAAAGCACTCTCGGAAGCCGTTGGCCCCGAAGAAGTTGTGGAGGGAGGGCTCCGCCGGGACGGTGGTCACCGCAGGGATGGCCAGACCGCGGAAGTATTCGTCCGCCCCCGCCAGCAGCCGGCCCGCCAGCCCCCGGCCCCGGGCCGCCGGGTCGGTGGCCACGGCATAGAGGTACGCCGCCCGGAAGCGGCCCTCCCCGGGGAGGACCAGCTGAGTATCGAACCAGGCGGTCATGGACTGGACCACGCCGTCCTCCTCCAGCAGGAGCATCCGCTCCGGCTTGTAATAGGTCTGGTAAAAGTTGTCCACATAGGCCCCGTCATCCCCGAAGGCCAACTGCCAGAGCTCACGCTCCCGGGCGGCATCGCCTGGGGTCCCAAGACGTATCTGCGTCATGCCGTATCCTCCTCTTTTTCAGACAGACATACCGCCTGCCCTCTCTCAGTGAGGGGCAGGCGGCCCTGTGCTCCTCAGTATCCGGGGTACACGTCGCTTTTACGAGGCATGATGACGGCACAGGCCAGATAGACCCAGAAGGCAGTGGAGAAGGTGACAAAGGTGGCGATCACCCAGCCTACCCGCACCAGAGTGGGGTCGATGTCAAAGTACTCCGCGATGCCGCCGCACACGCCGCACACCATCTTATAGGGCCCCTCTGTCTTATACAGCTTCTTTTTCTCCATGACATGCTTCACTCCATTTCCATGAGATCGCCGAAACGTTCTTTCTGTGGATAGGATACTACACAGAACCTGAAAAAATCATAGGGAACGGATTAAAAATGCTTTAATTTTTTCCACCGCCCCGCTCCAGATACCACAGCCGCCGGGCCAGCAGGGTAGTGGAGAGGACGAAAAAGATCTCCAGCGCGCTGCTGATGATCCCCACCATCGCGAACAGCACCAGGGAGAGCAGCACCGTCACTCCCAGCCACTTCATACAGTCCCAATAGCGCTGCCGGTCCTGCCGCGCTTTCTGGAGCAGGAGCAGAAACAGGGACAGCACCAGCAGGCAGCTGGCCGTAAAGGCGCATATCACATGCAGATCCGCGATCTTCGGCAGCTCATCCGGGGTATAGGGCAGCACCACTGCCGACAGCAGCAGCAGGAAGCCTCCCAACAGGCAGAGCCGGGGCCACAGCGGCCTGGGCAGCGCGGCCATCACCGGCAGCAGGACGCACAGCAGATAGACCCCCACCAGCATCCCCCACAGGAAAAAGCCGTGCCGCTGGTCCCGGGCGGCGGCGATCACGGAAAAATTCGTAGTGAACCAGCGGGTGTCATGGGTAAAGAGCAGGGTGTAGAGCGGGATCAGAAAACAGGCGAACAGATCCAGCAGACGCGCCCGCCAGTCCGGCCGCAGCCACTTTCTCACCCGTTCCCTCCCACTTCCTCCAGCTCCCCCGCCTCGTTGAAGCGGACGGCCCGGATCTCGTTGCCGGTGTTCTTGCGGATGTCGTCCAGCCGGATGCTCTCAGTGATGGTGGACACCAGGGTATAGGCCGCCCCGCGGCGGCGGGCCCGGCCCGTCCGGCCGATGCGGTGGATATAATACTCGTTCTCGTCGGGCACGTCGTAGTTGAACACCGCGTCCACATCGTCGATATCCAGTCCCCGGGCGGCCACATCGGTGGCCACCAGCACCCGCAGCTCCCCGTTTCGGAAGCGCTGGAGGGTCTTCTCCCGCACTCGCTGCTGGATGTCCCCGTGGATGCCCTCGCAGGAGATGTCCCGCATCTTCAGCAGACCGGTGAGGCGGTCGGTCATGTTCTTGGTATTGCAGAAGGCGATGACCCGGTCATACCCCCCCAGCTCCATCAGGCGTACCATGGTGTCCACCTTCCGGTTCCGTTCCACCTCCAGGCGGTACTGGAGGATATCCGGCTTGTTCTCCTGGTCAGCGCGCACCGTGATCTCTACCGGGTCCCGCTGGTACACCCAGGAGATATCCATCACTTCCCGGGAAATGGTGGCGGAGAACATGCCCAGGTTCTTCCGTTTGGGCATCAGGTCCAGGATGCGGGTCACATCCCGGACAAAGCCCATGTCCAGCATGCGGTCGGCCTCGTCCAGCACCACCGTCTCCACCTTGTCCAGCCGGACGGTGCGCCGCTTCACATGGTCCATCAGGCGCCCTGGGGTGGCCACCACGATCTGGGGGGCCTTTTTCAGCTGGAGGATCTGTTTGTCGATGGGCTGCCCGCCGTAGAGACACACGGTGCGCACCCCCTCCTTGAACGCGCACAGGTCCCGCAGCTCGTCCCGGATCTGGATGGCCAGCTCCCGGGTGGGGGCCAGCACCAGGCCGGTGACCTGGGTCCCCTGGGGATCGGCGTGCTCGACCATAGGGATGCCGAAGGCAAAGGTCTTGCCCGTTCCGGTGGGGGCCTTCGCGATCACGTCCTTCCACTCCATGAAGTAGGGGATGGCCCCCGCCTGGACCGGGGTTGCCTGGACATAGCCCTTTTTGTCGATGGCCCGCATCAGCTCCGGGGACAGGTTCAGGTCCGCGTACCGGACCTTGTCGTTGACGATCTCGCCGTTGATTTCCATATCTCTGTTCATCCTTTTCCGCATGTCTGGTCCGATCCAAGGCCCCCTCTCACCGCCCGCGGTGCTCCGCGGACCAGACACGCCCTTTCCCCGGCGCGGCCTCAAATCAGCTGGGGAGGTCTGCCCTCCCCCCAAAAGCCCGCTCCTGTGCGGGAATTTGTATCATTTTATCATAGTCTGCCCCAAGAAGCAAGCGAAGCGCCGCCCCTGCGGCCCTTTCCAGCCGATTTTCCCCATTTCGCTGTTGTGCTCCCGGCCGCGAGGTGCTAAAATAAAACAAAAACTCCCGCTTTTCGGGAGCTGTCCAAAGGAGGACCACCATGCCCTACGCTGTGCTCGCCGCCGCCCTTGTCGCCTTGGACCAGCTGGTGAAATATCTGGTCAGCCACAACATCCCCCTGGGGGGCCATGTCCCCTTCCTCCCCCACCTGGTGGAGCTGACTTACTTTCAAAATACCGGCGCCGCTTTCTCCATGCTGGAGGAGCACACCTGGCTGCTCACCCTGATCTCCGCCGTCATGTCCGTGGTGCTGGGCGTGGCGGTGTGGAAGAAGTTCTTTGCCCACCCCTTCGGCCGCTGCGCCCTCACCCTGGTCCTGGCAGGCGCGGTGGGCAATCTGATCGACCGGGCTCTCCAGGGCTATGTAGTGGACATGTTCAACGTCCTTTTTATGGACTTCGCCATCTTCAATGTGGCCGATATCTGCGTGGTGGTGGGCGGGATCGCCGCCTGCGTCTATTATGTCTTTTTCTATGAGAAGCTGGAAGGAAAGGGGACCCTCCATGAGCACGCTGACGCGGACCGCTGACCGTCCCGGCGAGCGGGCGGACGCCTTCCTGGCCCGGGTGGTGCCTGACCTGACCCGTTCCGCCGCCCAGCGGCTGCTGGAGGCCGGCGCGGTTCGGCTGGCAGGCAGGCCGGTGCGGAAAAACTACCGCACCGCCCCCGGAGACGTGCTGGAGGTGGACATCCCCGCCCCCCAGCCGGTAGACCTGGTCCCCCAGGATATCCCCCTGGACATCGTGTACGAGGACGGGGACGTGATCGTGGTCAACAAGCCGGTGGGGATGGTGGTACACCCCGCCCCCGGCCATTCGGACGGCACGCTGGTCAATGCCCTGCTATATCACTGTGGAAATACCCTCTCTGGGATCAACGGCACCCTGCGCCCCGGCATCGTCCACCGCATCGACCGGGACACCAGCGGCCTGATCATCGCCGCGAAGAACGACCGGGCCCACCTGTCCCTGGCCGCCCAGCTCCAGGACCACAGCCTGTCCCGGGTCTATGAGGCGGTGGCGGTGGGCGGGCTGCGGGAGGATCGCGGCACCGTGGACGCCCCCATCGGCCGACACCCTGTGGACCGGAAGAGGATGGCCGTCGACCGGCAGAACGGCCGGGAGGCGGTGACCCACTGGCGGGTGCTGGCGCGCTACCCGGGCTTCACCCATGTGGAGTGCCGCCTGGAGACGGGACGGACCCACCAGATCCGGGTCCACCTGGCCTCCATCGGCCACCCTCTGCTGGGCGATGTGGTCTACGGCAGCAAAAAGCCGGTGCCCGGCCTGGCCGGCCAGTGCCTGCACGCCCGGCGGCTGCGGTTCACCCATCCCTCCACTGGACAGCTTGTGGAGCTGGAGTGTCCCCTCCCCGGCTGGTTCCAGGATGTGCTGGACCGGCTCTCCCGCCTGAATTGACTGCGCCTCCCCGGTCCTTCAGCCAGGGAGGCGTTTTTTTCACCCGCTCCCCATGGGCGGCATAGGATAGAGGGCTGTAAAACATGGTGGAAACGGGGGTGCCGGGCTTGGAGCAGACGGGATGGGACGCCCTGCGGGGCCAGCTGAACACCCTGGACACCTCTCTGCTGTTCCTGGCTCTCCTCACCGGGGCCACCGCCCTCTCATGGGCCATCCTCTCCCGGCAGCGCGGAGCCCTTCTCTCCCTCCTCTCTGGAGAGGACATCCCGGAGCCGGACCTGATTCCGGCCCGGCTGGCCGTCTCCGCCCTGGTGGTTGGCTCCCTGAGCTACTTTTTTCTGCTGTCCCTGGAGACTCTCTGCACCGCTCGATCCCAGGGGGCGGCAGCCTGTGCCTCGGCCGGGCGCAATGCCCGTGCCTCCCTGCTGGTGCTGGCGGCTGCTCTGATCCGGCTGTATGACCTCAACATCCTCCGATGCACCGCTCCCGCCCTGGAGTCAGAAGAGCTCCCTGCCTAGCGGACCGCCGCAATAGAAAACACCGCGCCTCCTCGGCTCTGGGCCGGAGGGCGCGGTGTTCTCGTTTCAGTCAATGACAGTGCCGTTCCAGTAGTACTCCGCCTGGGGCAGATCCAGATCCTCCTCGGTCAGCGGCTGGTCGTAGGGGTTGACCAGCTCGTTCAGGGTGGGCAGGATGTCCTCCGCCTGGAAGACAAAGCAGTATTTGTATCCCCGGACCACGCCCTCGCCCCGGCCCTTCAGAGTGCCCTGGGTGATGCCGGTATCCAGGTCCACTCCCACTGCCTGGCTGGCGAAGTAGAGCATGTCGGTGGTGGACAGGTCTGTCTTGACATACTCCTGGAAGATCTCCACGAACTCCTGCACCTTGGTCAGGGAGTTCCAGGAGACCACTTTCTTGGCCAGGGCCACCAGCACCTGGCGCTGCATCTCCGCCCGGCCCACGTCGGTGTAACCGCTCCCGTCGTTGTTGTGGCGGAAGCGGACCACCTCCATGGCCTGCTGACCGTTCAGGTGGTGCTGGCCCTTGGTGTAGTGGATGTGCAGGTCCTGATAGGGGTCGTCATAGTTCATCTCCTCCGGGATATAGACGTCCACCCCCTCCAGCTCGTCCACCAGGGCCACGAATCCCTTCAGGTCCACATAGATGTAGTAGTCGATGGGGATGCCGAAGGTCTGCTCGATCTCCTCCTTCAGCACATCCACCCCCGCCCCCGCGTAGGCTCCGTTGATCTTGGGGTCCTTTCTCCAGTCCCGGTTTACCGCCGTATCCCGGGGTATGGAGATCATCCCCACCTTCTGGTTGGCTACATCGTAGCTGACCACGATGATGGTGTCGGTGTTGGCGCTCTCCCTGTCCCGGCCCAGAAGGACGAAATTGTACACATCCTCCCGCCGCTGCCGTCCTGCGGGCTGCTCCTGTTCCACCGGCTCCGCCGCCTGGCTCCCGCTGCCGGCGGGGGGGGCCGGGTCGGGCTCCTGGGGGATCTCAGGCGGCCGGACCGTCAGGTTCCACACCGCGTACACCCCCACGATCACGGCGGATAAAGCCACCAGTATTCCGTAGAGCACCATTCCGATCCGAAAAAGCGGGCTGCGCTTTCGGCGCTTTCCTCCCCGCTGTGTCTGTATGCGTGCCAGAGTTGTTCCCCTCTTTCCTGTTTCGGCAATATACCTGTCCAGTATAACCAGTTCGCCTCGATTCGGCAAGAGGGACTTTTTCTCTTTTAAAAATTTTAAAAATTGGTTCCTCCTTTCAGGAGATCATCTCCGCCCCCACGACATAGCTCCAGCGGTCCCCCTCCTGCCGGGCGGTGCAGTCATAGAAACAGTAGGCCCCCAGGCTGGAGCGGTATTTCTGGAGCGAAAAGGTGTGTCTCCCGTCCGCCTCGATGCTGTCCTCCACGGTGAGCAGCAGCCCGGCGGGGAACTCCTCAAAGCCGCTGTCCGGGTCCGCCCGGATCAGACCCTCCTCCGCCAGCTCCTCCAGGGTGCCCCGGCGGGTGTCCAGCCCAAGTTCGGCACCTAAGGTCTCCATGACCCCCTCCTGCTCCCGCTCCGTCAGACCGGTGCAGCCGGTCCAGTCAAAGGCCAGCAGCTCCGCGCCGCTGTTCAGGCCCGGATCAGTCTCCCACAGGTCCCTCAAGGCCCGGCAGTACAGCTCCGCCAGGCCAGTCAGGGGCTCCGGCCGGGTCTGGGGTCGGGTGCGGAACACGTAGCTGGCTGAGCCCACATCACCCCACTGGGCGCAGATCTCATACACGCAGTCCCCGTCCCCCGGGAGCAGAACGGTCCCGTTCTCCGCCTCCAGGGTCTCCGCCTGGTCCTCCCCCTCCTGGGTCCGCCCCACATATTCAGCGGGCCAGCGGCGGAGGGCCACCTGTGTGGGCTGGACCTCGAAGGCCAGCGTCAGCGCCGGGGCGAGGGAGGCCACTCCTCCCCCCTCTGTTTGTCCCGCCCCCGCGGGGATGCCGGTATAGAGGACCGGGTATTCCTGACTGTCCAGGGGGTGGAGGCCGCAGGCAATCCAGGTCTCCCCCTCCCCATCCGGTCCCGCTTTGCTCCAGCTGGCGTTCCCCGACCAGGACAGGGTGATCTGGTCCCAGCCGCAGGATACGGTGAGCGCCGGCGGCTCCGCCAGCTCTTCCAGGGCCTTCTCCCCATCGGAGAGGACCTGGGTCCCGGTGGTCTCCCCCGCTCCGCTGCTCTCCCCCCCCGCCGGGGCCCGCTCTGAAGCGCAGGCCGGAGCGCAGGCAGCCAGCGCCAGCATCAACACCAGCGCCGCCGGAACGATCCATTTTTTCATCTCTCTCCGCTCCTTTCTTACGGCTCCGCCTCCAGCAGATGGTCCAGCGTCAGGGCGTCTCCTTCCCCCTGCAGAACGGCGGAGAGGAAGCTGTCACTCCATCGCGCGGCCTCCTCCCAGGGCTCCTCCGCCCCGGCAGACGCCCGGCTCTCAGTCTCCAGGACGACCCACATGTCTCCGGTCAGAAACTGGCTGTGACACAGCCCCTCTGTCCTGCCGTCTCCGTCCAGGTCCCCTGTCAGTCGCCAGGCAGTGACCTCTGTCCCGTTCACCTCCGTCACTGTCCCGCCGGGGACGGCCTCCCCTGGGGAGGGCAGGTCTCCCGGAGCCAGGGTGAGGGCGAAAGAGGTCTGCGCCTCCTCCCCGACTCCGCCCCCCCGTACCGTGACCCGGAGCAGGGCCCCCGAAGCGTCATACAGGGCCTCTCCCCCCAGCTGGCCGCAGTCCCAGCCCAGCTCCCGAAGCAGATCCTCCCGAAAGAGGGCGGTCAGCTCCTCTGGAGTCAGCGCCCGGCTCCGTGTCTCCGCTGCCGGGGCCTGGTCTGTCAAGGCTGCCCCCAGGCCCTCCTCCCCCCGGTACAGCGTCCCAATGTCCGGGTAGTTCACCGCCCACACAGGGGGCGAGAGCTGCTTTTCATCCTCCTCCATGGCCTCGGAGCTCCCCTGGTGCGCGGCCCCGCTCTGGGCGGACTGCATCCCGGCACTGTCCATGCTGTAAGCCTGGGCGGCCCCATCCGGCTGCCGGACGCCGCCGGCCCAGGCCAGTCCTGCTGCCAGCACACAGCAGGCAGCCAGTATTCCCCACCGGTACCGGTGGGGAGCCCGCCCCGCAGGGGCGGGCTCCCCACCCTCCGCCAGCGCTGTCAGCCGGGCGTGGAGCGACGGGGATACCCCCTGCCGGTCCATATACTTTTTGTATTGATTCATTTTGTTTCTCCTTCTAGCAATCGCCTGAGCCGGGACCGGGCCCGGGAGAGCCGGGACCGGACGGTCCCCTCCGCCTGTCCTGTGAGCCGGGCGATCTCTCCGGTGGAGAGTCCCTCGTAGTAAAACAGATGGATGACAGCCCGGTCAGCCGGCGGGAGGGAAAAGATCTCCTCCAGCTCCTGCCGCTCCTCCGGCTCTGGGGCGGGGAGGGACTCCCACAGGGGGACGCTTCGCCGCCGCCAGGCGGCCCGCAGCCGGTCCCGGCACCCGTTCACCAGCACCCGCATCAGCCAGGCGGGAGGACTGTCCAACTCCGCCGGAGCCTTTTCCAGAAATTTTAGAAAGGTGTCCTGCACCGCGTCCTCCGCCTCCTGGGCGTCCCCAAGGATGGCCAGCGCCGCCCGGTACAGGCGGTCCTCATTCTCTTTCACCAGCGTCTCCCAATCCACCGGCCGGTTGGATATCTGAGACATCCCCTGCTCCCCCCTTTCTATCCCTTCAGACGGATAAGCCCGCCCTTTTGCTGCACGGAACGGAAAATTTTCTGCCTGCTGTCTCTGCTCCTTTAGACGTCCGCGCTCCCAAAAAGTTCCGGTCCCCCTGCCGGGGGCAAAAAAACGGGGGCCCGGTCTCCCGGCCCCCCGTCCCTGTTCCGCTCTCCTCACCCCTGTCCGGACGCCCCGCCCTCCAGGCGCTCCACCGGCCTGGCGTATTTGAAGCACCGCCCGGGGTCATAGTAAAAATACATCAGCCGCCCGGGGGTGAGATCCAGGCGGCAGCCAGCCCCAGTGTAGTCGAAGCCGGCCATGGCGGCCTCGATCCGCTCTTCCACGACACGGTTCTCTCCCTCGTAGTCAAAGGGCCCATGCTCGAACACCACGTACTCCCCCTCCGGCACGTCCATCAGCCGCAGCTGGGGCGGCACCCCGCCCCCGTAATCCGAGGGGAGCCTCACCCCCCAGCACTCGGTCCGGGGGATCCCCCAGCCGCACAGACGGCCTTTCGGGTCGTTCCGGTAGGCCATGATCTGGCCGCTCCCGCAGTTGGCCTCGCTCCCGCCGCTGTCGTCCAGCTTTCCCTTGATGCTGTCCAGCAGGCCGCAGACGGTGTCGTAGTCCTGCCCCGGGATCTCGGCCTGTCTCTGCCAGAAGTCCCAGTAGCCGTTGCTCTCCCGGTCCTCCAGATACAGGAATTTGTGGGCAGGGATGGTGACAAAGTAGATCTTCACCCCCTGGCAGGAGCCGATCATGCCTATCTCCTCCGTACCGAAAAAGTACCGGTCAATGGGGCGCAGCTTGGTACGCAGCACCACGGGCCTGGGGTTGCGTCGGTACTCCCCCGGGGGCACGCCATAGGCTCGCCGGAAGGCCCGGGTGAACGCCTCTTGGGAGGAAAAGCCATACGCCAGCGCAATGTCCAGCAGGCTTTTCTCGCTGTCCCGCACCTCCTTCAGGGCAAAGGCCAGCCTCCTGCCCCGCAGATAATCCCGAAGCCGCATGCCCGAGATCTCCCCGAACTTTCGGGTGGTATAAGATTCTGAGTAGCCCAGCCTGCGGGACAGGGCCTGCAGGGTCAGCGCCTCGCTGTCCTGCTGCCGGATACACCGGTCTATCTCGTCCACGATGCTCTGGATCTGCCGCTCCCACTGATACATTTCCACCGCTCCTTCCATTAATGTGTCTTCCCCCTTATGATACCCCATTTCCTCCGCCGCCGCTTGATCCCAGCTGCTCAGTTCCCCTTCCCAGATATAAAAATTCCCCGCCGGTCAGAAGGCCGGCAGGGAGCGCACTTACAGGGGCAGGATCCAGGTGGCGAAGAAGAAATAGATCAGCAGGGAGAGTGCGTCCACAATGGTGGTGATGAAGGGGGAGGCCATCACCGCCGGGTCGATGCCCAGCTTCTCCGCCGCCATGGGCAGAGTGCAGCCCACTACCTTGGCGCACAGCACGGTAAAGACCAGGGTCAGGCAGACCACCAGGGCCACCAGGGGGGTGACCTCCGGGTTGTGCATCAGCCACCGGTCTACCACCATCATCTTGACGAAGTTGGCGGCAGCCAGGCACACGCCGCACAGCACCGCCACACGGATCTCTTTCCACACCACGGCCACCAGGTCGGAGAAGTCGATCTCATCCAGGGACAGGGCGCGGATCACCGCCACCGACGACTGGGAGCCGGAGTTCCCGCCGGTGCCCGAGAGCATGGGGATGAAGGAGGTGAGCACCACACAGGCCGCCAGGGCGCTCTCAAAGCTGGTGATGATGATGCCGGTGAAGGTGGCGGAGAGCATCAGCAGCATCAGCCAGGGGATGCGGGAGCGCCAGGTCTCCAGCACGCCGGTCTTCAGGTAGGGCTTATCTGAGGGCAGGATGGCCGCCATCTTCTCGAAGTCCTCGGTGGTCTCCTCCTCAATGACGTCCATGGCGTCGTCAAAGGTGACGATACCCACCAGCCGGTTGTCGCCGTCCACCACCGGGATGGCGGACAGGTCGTACTTGTTCAGCAGCTGGGCCACGTCCTCCTTGTCCTCATGGGTGTTGACCGAGAGGACGTTAGTCTCCATGATGTCCCGGATGCGGGTCTCATAGGAGGACAGCAACATCCGCCGCACCGTGACCACCCCCAGCAGCACCCGGTTCTGGGTGACATAGCAGGTGTAGATGGTCTCCTTGTCGATGCCCACGCTGCGGATGCGGGCAAAGGACTCCTCCACCGTGGCGTCTGGGTGGAGAAAGACGAACTCCGTGGTCATGATGGAGCCGGCGGAGTCCTTGGGATAGTTCAGCAGCTGGTTGATCTGGCTGCGGGTGGAGGCGTCGGTGTTGCGCAGGATCCTGGAGACCACGTTGGCAGGCATGTCCTCGATGATGTCCACCGTGTCATCCAGGTACAGCTCGTCCAGCACCTCCCGCAGCTCCCTGTCGCTGAGGGCCCCGATCAGCTTCTCCTGGTCCTCGGTGTTCTCCAGGTAGGTGAACACCTCCGCCGCCGTGTCCTTGGGCAGCAGGCGGAAGACCAGGATCTCCTGCTCCACGTCCAGCTCGTCCAGGAACTCGGCGATGTCCACCTCGTTCATCTGGGACAGCAGCTCCTTCAGGCTGCGGAACTTCCGCTGTTCCACCAGCTCCAGCAGCAGGTCCAGGTCATAGTTTTCGTGCATGCGTTATTTCCCCCTTTTGTTCATCGCTTGGAACAATTCGGGACGCAAAAAGACCACAAGGGCGACGGACATCTGGAAAACGGCAGGCTGGGCGGAGCCCCGCTTTCGGCTCCTGCCGTCTTTCAGATGCACTTCGACCCTGTGGCCGCACACGAAAGGGGCGGGGGCTTCCCATCCCCCGATCTGTTCAGATACCGGCGGCGCGGCGGGACCGCAGCAGGCCCCTGTTCTGCGCCGCCCCCCGTTCGTGACAGCGGTCGTCCCGATCCCGATGGCGACTTCGGCCTTCCATGCGTTCCCACATCCTCTCCCGGCATATGCTCAGGGGGCTCCCCCTTCTGCCTGTATGGGTCCCCGTCCGCTCCGGGCGGTGACCTGTATCTATCTCTCAGTATAGCATTCCCATCCGCATTTTTTCAAGTAAAATCTTTGCTCATCCGGCCTCCTCCGGGCTTTTTGCCGCCCAAGTCACCTCCGTGCCGGTCTTGACGATGTTGATGTAGCTGTGGCCCACGCCCAGAGCCGCTGGCTGGCCGTCCTCCCGATAGAAGGAGAGCCGGTCGCTCTCTCCCTCCCGCTCCCAAGTGATGGGCCAGGCCAGGCCGTCCCGCACCAGCAGTCCGCCGCCGCTGCCGGTAGTGCGCACCTTCAGCCGGCCCGCGCTGTCCCCTGAGAGCTGGGACACATCGGTATAGAGCACCAGCACGTTTTTCACCGCCACCTGCTCTCCGGTGTTCCCGTCCACATAGGGCTCGCCGTACTCCTCCACCAGATACAGCCCGCTGTCCGGGTCGTATTCAAACACGCCGGTCTTATAGGTGGAGAAGGGGACGGTGAGGATCTCCGCCGCCTCTCCTCCGGCCTCCGGACCCTCCTGGAAGGTCCAGCCCACCTGGAACCCCTCCTCGTGGTCCAGACGCACCCGCTGGTAGGTGGGCAGCAGCTCCTGGATGGTCTCGCTGGAGGTGAGCACTGAGTGCTCCAGGCCGGCGCTCCGCCGGCGCTCCTGGTCCCGCCAGAACAGGGTGCCCTCATAGGGGCCGTTGACGCAGTCCAGGGCAGTGACGCCCCGGCTCTTGATGAACTCATATGCCTGGGGGCTGCCCCCGGCATGGAGGTAGACCGCATCGTGTCCATAGGCCAGGGAGGCATAGTAGTCCCGGGCGGAGCGGACCGTTCCGATCTCTCCCGCCCCCGCCACATCTTGGAACACGGCCATCATTCGGGTGATGCCCCCCTCCGCCAGGATCTCATAGATCACATCCGCCTGGGATACCCCCACCTGGGGCAGTGCCTTCTTCAGGTTATTGAGCATGACAGCGATGGGCCGCCGGGCGCCCACATCCACCTCGCAGCCCTCGCCGGTGAGGGGGTTGGTGTAGGGCAGGACGGGCTCCGGTTCGGGCTCCGGCTGGGGCGCCAGGACCGACACCGCGGGCTCGTTGGGGCCCTCGGGCTCGCTGGCAGCCCCCTTCCCGCCGCAGGCGGGCAGCGTCAGGACCAGGAGCAGGCAGGTCAGCAGGCAGGCCAGGCGTTTGGTGGGCATCTCAGATCTCCCCCTCTTGCTTTCTTTCCTTTATCATACCCGCCCCAGGGGCGGGTGTCAATCTCATGCGTGTCGATGGAGGGGGAAAACTTGCCGGCGGGGTCCAAAATACACAGCGGGCCGCCAAAAGGGCGGCCCGCTGTCAAACTGGGCGTTCAGTTGAACTTATAGATCTTCCGAGCCAGCCGGTAGAGGCCCACCGACAGCCGCCGGCCCTGATAACCCGGGAAATTGGTAAAGGCGGAGACGGCCCGGTACTTCATCTTGTGATAGATCCCGGTGTCCACCGTCCGCAGATATTCCCACAGCTGGGTCTTCTTCCCCAGGCACTCGGGGGTGTCGGCGATGGTGAGGAAGATGGAGGAGATGGCCATCATCATGGCCAGATAATTGAACATGTACCGCCCCAGCTTGGGCTGCTCTGCAGTGAGGACCCGCAGGTCGTGGGAGTCGATCATCTGATAGGTGACCCGCAGCTGCTGGTCCACCCGGCCCACCATCACCGTCTCGTTGACGGACTGGTCCGCCCGGCCGATGAAGTAGCGGTACAGGTCCACATCCAGATAGTAGATGTTCCGCACCGAGGGCAGGGGCTGATACACGAAGATGTTGTCCACATAGAAGGTGTGCTTGGGCAGCTCCAGCCCGCAGTCCCGCAGCAGCTGGGTACGGTAGATCACCGAATGCATCAGCAGATACTGGGAGGGGCGGAAGCGCCCGATCTGCTCCCAGCCGAATACCCGGTTGCGGGGAAACACATTGCGGTAGTGCATCACCCGCTGGGTGTTGTCCTCCACATGCTCATAGACGTAGTTGCACACCAGCATATCCACCAGCTTGCCGTCCCGCACGAACTGACGCAGCTTGTCCAGGGCCTTCTTCAGAGCGGGCACGTCCACCCAGTCATCGGAGTCCACCACCTTGTAGTAGACGCCCCGGGCGTTCCGGATACCCTGATTGACTCCCTCGCCGTGGCCGCCGTTCTCCTGGTGGATGGCCCGGACGATATCGGGGTACTGCTGGGCATAGCGGTCGCAGATGGCGGGGGTGTCGTCTTTGGTGGAGCCGTCGTCCACCAGAATGATCTCGATGTCGTCGCCCCCCTGGAGCAGCGTCTCCACACAGTGGTCCATATAGGCCGCCGAGTTGTAGCAGGGGACGGCAAAGGTGATCAGCTTATCCATACTTCTTTCTCCTGTCTGTCAGGTTTTGGGCGCGGTCCGGGCCGCAGGGTCAGATCAGCTGTCCGGCCAGCTCCAGCGCCCGGGCCACGATGGCGTCCATGTTGTAGTATTTATATTCCGCCAGGCGGCCCAGCAGGTGCAGGTTGGGGAACCGCTCTGCCAGCGCCCGGTATCGGGCATACAGTGCGTTGTTCTCCCCATTGATGATGGCGTAATAGGGCGTCTCCTCCGGCGCGCCGGTGTAGGCCCGGGAGAACTCCTTCACGATAGTGGTCCTGCCCTCCAGCTCCTGGCCCGTCATGTGCTTGAATTCGGTGATACGGGTGTAGGGCTGGTCCACGGTGTAGTTCACTGCGCCCCGGCTCTGGAACCAGGTCTGGTCCAGGGTCTCGAACCGGAAGTCCAGGGTGCGGTAGGGCAGGGGGCCGAAGCGGCGGCCGAACAGCTCATCCGCCGCGCCGGTGTAGACCACCGGCCCCTGGAACGGGACGCCGTCCACCGTCAGCACGTCCCCGTCCAGTCCCAGGCGGGGGATGGCGTCCTCCCCCAGCCGGACAGTAATGTTGGGGTGGTCCAGCATGGCCTCAAAGAGGGGGGTGTAGCCCTTCAGGGGCATGCCCTGATACTCGTCCTGGAAATAGCGGTCGTCCTCCGACAGGAAGACAGGCACCCGGGCAGTAGTGTTGGGGTCGATCTGATCCGGGGTCTGGCCCCACTGCTTCATGGTGTAGTGGACGAACACGTGCTCATAGACGTAGTCGGCCACCTTGGCCAGCTCCGGGTCCTGATTCTGGCGCAGCTCCAGGATGGTGACCTTCTTCTCTGCGCCGTAGGCGGCGATCAGCTTCTCCCCCAGACGCTTCCCCTCCTCGGGTCCGAAAGCCTTCCGCAGGGAGGTCAGGTTGAAGGGCACCGGCATCTGCATCCGGCCGCCGTCCGGGGCCGGCAGGTCGGCCACCACCCGGTGCTGGTAGTCCCGCCACCGGGTGAAGCGGCACAGATAGCGGAATACCGCCTCGTCATTGGTGTGGAAAATATGGGGGCCGTACTGGTGGATCAGCACGCCCGCCTCATCCAGCCGGTCATAGGCGTTGCCGCCGATGTGGTCCCGGCGCTCCAGCACCAGGACCCGCTTTCCGCCCCGCTCAGCCAGCTCCCGGGCACACACCGCGCCGGCATAGCCCGCACCCACCACCAGGGCGTCAAAATTCAATTCCAAGGGGTCTCCCACCTTTTTCTGTTTTTTGGGGACAACGCCCCATGCCGGGACAGTATATCATAAATTTCCCTGAAAGGAAATAAAGAATCGATTAAATGTGGATTGAAATGGTGCCGGACAACGGGCGCAGATATAAATTTTACGATGTAAAAATCCTTATTTACAAATATCATATAGATTGGTAATATATGGGCAGATCCAATTTATAATTGGGGATGATTTGAAAAAATGAAGCGATTTGCCGCCGGCCTCGCACTTTTATTCCTTGCCATCACAGGCTGTTCTGCCCAGGAAGCGGCAAGCAGTACGCCGCATATATATCCCCCTCTCATTTATGTGAATGATTGTCTTTATCATGACCTAGGACGGTTCAGAGCCGTCACAAAACTGCCAGACGGATGGATATTATGGGGAGAGGTGGAGCAGCGTGTGCCCCAAACCGAGGAAATTCCAGAAGAAAATTTCACATCCAACTCTTTAGACCCGGGAACTGAGCTGTTTGCCAATGAAACGGATGACACGAAGATCTATGTAAAACTGGAGGAAAAGTATTATCTTTTGTATGAACAGGTTATAGAAGAGGATGCGGACTCCTAATGCCGCAGCGAGTCAATCACTTTAACAGATCGCTGCAACATATATTGCAGCGATCGTCCTAAAAGAGGCGCGGCCCTCCTGCTCTCCAGGAGGGCCGCGCCTGTCTTAGTCTGGGGGATCAGTGGAAGGGCACCATCTCCATGCGCACGAAATAGCCCTGAGGGTGGTGGCACACGGGGCAGCTGGCAGGGGCCATGGTGGACTCCACCACATAGCCGCAGTTCAGACACATCCACTGACAGGTCACGGAGGAGACGAACAGCTCCTCCCGCTCCAGCAGATCGGCGAAGCGGCCGAACCGCTCGCCGTGGATGCGCTCGATGCCTGCAATGGAGTCGAACAGCTTGGCCACCAGGGGGAAGCCCTCCTCGCTGGCTGTCTTGGCGAAGTGGGCGTAGTCGTGCTCCCACTCCTGGAACTCATTGTGCTGGGCCGCCCGCAGGTGGGAGAGCAGGTCGGGATACAGGTCCACCGGATAGGTACCGTCCGCCCGGACGGTCTGGCCGGACAGGTCCGCCAGCTGCCGGTAAAACTGCTTGGCGTGGGTCAGCTCCTGGTCTGCGGTGAACAGAAAGACCTGCTGGACCACGTACAGGTTTTTCTCTCTGGCCATACCGGCGGCGATGGTATAGCGGTTCCGGGCCTGGCTCTCCCCCGCGAAGGCCCGCATCAGGTTGATGTGGGTCTCACTGCGGGCGAAGGTCTCTGCTTTGTTTGGCATGAGATTACCTCCTTTTCTGAACTGGTTCCCGTTCAGTATGCCCGCGGGGGAAACTCCTTATTCCAGTATCAGGAAGAGCCTCCCTGTCCGACATGGCATCTGCCGCACCACCTTTCTGGGGATGTTTGGCGAGATATCCCCCCGCTGAGGCCGGGCCCCGCGCCCTTTTCCCTTGCCTTTTCCCTCTTTTCCAGGTATAATAATGAAAATACACACGGGTGTTGACACCCGCGGGGGCGGGAGCGGAGCATCCCCACCCCGAAGAGGAGGCATCCCCAGGGATGAAAGAAAAGACAAATCTGACCATGCTGTGCGACTTCTATGAGCTCACCATGGGCAACGGGTACTTCCAGACCGGACTGGGCGAGCGCATCTGCTACTTTGACGTGTTCTTCCGCTCGGTCCCGGACCAGGGAGGCTTTGCTATAGCGGCGGGGCTGGCCCAGGTCATCGAGTATATCCAGAAGCTGCGCTTTGACGAGGAGGACATCGCCTACCTCCGCTCCAAGGGCTGCTTTGCCGAGCCCTTCCTGGACTATCTGCGCCGGTTCCGTTTCACCGGCGACATCTGGGCCGTGCCGGAGGGCACCCCCATCTTCCCCGGGGAGCCCATCCTCACCGTGCGGGCCCCGGCCATCCAGGCCCAGTTCATCGAGACCTTCGTGCTACTGTGCCTGAACCACCAGAGCCTCATCGCTACCAAGTCCAACCGCATCGTCCGGGCGGCGGAGGGCCGTCCGGTGGCCGAGTTCGGCTCCCGCCGGGCCCAGGGGGCGGAGGGAGCCATCCTGGGCGCCCGGGCCTCCTACATCGCTGGCTGCTCCGCCACCGCCTGCACCATGGCCGATCAGCACTACGGCTCCCCCGCCACCGGCACCATGGCCCACTCCTGGGTGCAGATGTTCCCCGACGAGTACACCGCCTTCAAGACCTACTGCCAGCTCTACCCCAACAATGCCACCCTGCTGGTGGACACCTACAATGTACTGCGCTCCGGCGTGCCCAACGCCATCCGTGCCTTCAAGGAGGTGCTGGAGCCCCTGGGCGTCACCAAGTGCGGCATCCGGCTGGACTCCGGCGACCTGACCTATCTGTCCCGGAAAGCACGGGAGATGCTGGACGAGGCCGGCCTCACCGGCTGCAAGATCGTGGCCTCCAACGCCCTGGACGAGTACATCATCCGGGATCTGATCCGCCAGGGGGCCCGCATCGATTCCTTCGGGGTGGGCGAGCGGCTCATCACCTCCCGCTCCGAGCCCGTCTTCGGCGGCGTGTATAAGCTGTCCGCCATCGAGGATGACCAGGGGCACATCCTCCCCAAGATCAAGATCAGCGAAAACCCCGCCAAGATCACCACCCCCCATTTCAAGAAGGTGTACCGCATCTTCTCCCGGGACACCGGCAAGGCGGAGGCCGACCTGATCTGCGTCCACGACGAGGAGATCGACTTCACCCATCCCCTGGAGCTCTTTGACCCGGCCGCCACCTGGAAGCGGAAGGTGTACACCAACATCGAGGCCCGGGAGCTGCTGGTCCCTATCTTCCGGGGAGGCGAGCTGGTCTATCAGGTGCCGGAGCTCCAGACCAGCCGGGCCTACTGCCAGCGGCAGGTGGACGCCCTGTGGGATGAGGTCAAGCGCTTTGAAAACCCTCACAATTACTACGTGGACCTGTCCCAGAAGCTGTGGGACATCAAGCAGTCCCTGCTCACCAGCCACGAGATGGCATAAGAGGACCCCCGGCGGCGGGAGCTTCCCGCCGCCGGGGGTTTTTTGCGCCTTTTGGGGAATGAGGAGCCCCCTGTCACCTGCCGGTCACAGACAGCTCCAGGCCCGGATAGGCGGCCGCCGGGTCCGTGGGGACGCCGTTCTCCGCCAGCTCCAGGTGCAGGTGGGGGCCGGTGGCCCTCCCGGTGGCGCCCACATAGCCGATGACCTCCCCCTGCTCCACCGTCTCCCCCGTCACTGCCGTGATTTGGGAGAGCTGGCCGTAGGTGGTGGTCCAGCCGCCCCCGTGGGCCAGGATCACCCGGTCACCCAGTCCGCCCTCCCCATCCCAGCCCTCCGCTTCCACCGTGCCGGAGGCGGCGGCCAGCACCGGCGTCCCCTCCGGAGCCGGGATGTCGATGCCGGTATGGTCTGTCCTCTGTCCGGTCACAGGGTGGACCCGGCCGCCGAACAGGGCGGACAGGGTATGATACCCCTCCACCGGCCAGAGCCAGCCGCTCCCGGCGCCCTGGGGCTGTGACGCCAGGGCCAGCAGGTCCGCCTCCCCGTCCCAACTGTCCTCCCCTCGGACCAGAGATATGTGGAGGGTCAGTTGGGTGTAATATCCCTCTCCCTCCGCCTGCCGCAGCCTGGGCTTTATTGGGATCTCATAGGAGCGCCCCGGTTCCCAGACGCCCGGCGTGTCCAGGTGGACGCTCATGGAGACCTGGTCCGCCGCCACGTAGCGGCCGGAGATCTGCACCCTCCAGTCCTCTCCCTCCTCCAGCTCGGGCAGAGTGAAGCGCACCTGGCTCCCTTCTTCGTTGAGGGCCACGCTCTCCGTCACCTGCTGGAGCCGCGCCGCCGCCTCCTGGGGAAGGTCCTGGGCCCCGGCGGCGGAAGAGGGCCCCCAGGCCACCGCGCCGCCGCAGAGCAGTGCGGCGCACACCACAGCCGCCACCAGAGCGGTCCCCTTCTTTTTTTGTAAAAACAGGTTCATGATCCTTCCTTTCATCTCCGTGCCCCCCAGCCGGGTAGTCAGGGCCGCGGTCACGCCCCCTGACGATGCCTGCAGGAGCACCTGTCCATAGCGGCGGCGGAAGCCGTTGTCCTGTCCCTCCACCACCGCCTCGTCACAGTACAATTCCAGATCCCGGCCCGCCTGTCCGGCCATCCGCCACACCAGGGGGTTGAACCAGTGGACCGCGTTTGCCAGTAGCATGAGTCCCTTGTACCACAGGTCCCTCCGCCGGATATGGCAGAGCTCATGGCGCAGGATCAGGGGCAGGTCCGCCTCCGGCACCTCCGGCGGCAGCACGATCACCGGGCGCAGCAGGCCCAGGGTCATGGGGGTGTCCACCCCGGCTCGCAGCACCGGCACCGTCCCACCCAGGGCCTCCAGCGCCGCCTGGTCTCCCGCCCGCGCCTGGCTGCCCTCTAGGATCTTTCTTCGGGCCCGCAGGTAGCCCCCGCCCTCCACGCCGAGGAAGAGGACCGCCCCCGCCGCCCAGAGCCAGGAGAGCGCCTCGGTCAGTTCGGCGGCGCCTCCCGCTCCGCCTGCCTGTGGTCCCCGGACGGACGCGGGACCCGAGATCCCCGGAAGGGGGACGAGTGTTTCCTCCGCCGCCGGCGCAGGGACCACCTGGGACAAAGCGGTCCCCACCGGGACCGGGACGGGCAGGGGGATCAGCAGGCGCAGGGCCAGCACCAGCCACAGCAGGTAACAGCTCCCTGCCCGGTAGCGCCTGCGGATGGCGCCGCTCAGCCCCAGCAGCGGGAGCAGGAGCAGGGAGGTGGCGAGGGAGACCCAGACCACCCGCTCCACCAGCGCCGTCATGTCTCCTCTCCCCCGCTCAGGCGGTCCAGCAGTGCCTGGAGCTCCTCCAGCTCCGCCGGTTCCACCCTCTTTCCGTCGTAGAGCGCCGCCGCGAACCGGGAGATGGAACTGCCGTAGAGCTTTTTCAGAAAGCTCTCTCCCTCGCTGCGTTGATAGTCCTCCCGGGCCACCATTGCTGTATAGGTGTTTACCTTACCAGCTTTTTTGCAGGATAGAAAGCCCTTCTCCTCCAGCCGCTTCAGATAACTGTGCAGGGCACTGGCCGTGAGCGGGCGCTCCAGCCCCTCCAGAATGGCTGGGGCGGACACTGGGCCCCCCGCCCCCCATACCACCAGCATAATGTCCAGCTCCGACTCCGGCAGATGACGGTTCTCCCCCATCTGGTTCCCTCCTTTTTTGCAAATGCAGAATATTCTGTGTCTATATTCTACATTTGCAGAAAATATTTGTCAAGGCATTTTTGCATTTGCAAACAATTTTATTTTAAAGCACGGCGGCCGGCAGTCAACACATCTCATCCAGAGATGCCTGACGCCGGCCGCCGTGCTGCTATTTCAATAATCCTCTTTGTACTTTAATAGCCTTTCAATTACAATAAGTATGCTATTTTCTGTTATTTTGCGATCTCCTCGCAGAACTGCATCAGCATAACTGCAAACTGAGCCCGTGTGGCACTGCCCTGGGGCACGATCGTGTTGTTGCCCATGCCGGAGATCAATCCGGCGCCGGCAGCCCAGCTCATAGCCTCCTGTGCATAGGTGCTGACACTGGACATGTCGGCAAAGGAAGACAGGCTGGCCTTCTCGGACACATCGTATCCCTTGGACTTGGCAAAGCTGTACAGGATCATCGCCACTTGTTCCCGGGTAACGTTGTCGTTGGGGCCAAAGGTCCCGTCTCCGTAGCCGCTGACCACACCGTTGGCAGCGGCCCAGTTGACCGCACTGGCATACCAGGTGCCCGCAGCCACATCGGTAAAGGTGGATGTTCCACCAGCCGGAGCTCCCTCCATGCTGTACAGGACCTGCGCCACCATGGCTCTGGTCAGGGTCTGGTTGGGGCTGAAGGCAGCGGCGCCAGTGCCGGACATCAGTCCGTTCTCATAGGTATAGAGAACCGCATCATAGAACCAGTCTCCGGCCTTGATATCGGAGAAGGTCATGGTATCAGGCTCCTGTACCGTCTCCCCTGTCTTCACAAAGCTGACCTCCACCTCTACCTTGGAGTCAGGCATGGTAAAGGTATAGCGGGTATCGCTCTGTTTGGTGACACGTACATCGTCTCCGTCCCGGTCGGTCACGGTGACGTCGTCCACCTCATAGCCGGAGGCGGGAGTCACGGTGATGGTCACTCTGGTGCCCTCGGATGCATTTTGGGGACTGACGGACACGGTCCCCTTTCCGCTGCCGGCGCCGACAGAAACGGTGTATCTGCTGGAGCTGGAGGAACTGCTGTCGTCATCATCGTCATCGTCATCCGGGGTCACTGCGCCGGGGATATAGTCGATCTTCACCGCGTCATTTTTCTCAAAGGCGGAGGGGCTGTAATACCGGGTGAGAGAGCCATCGCTGCCCTTCACAAAGCTGAAGTGCTCCATGAAGTCCCACAGGACGGGCATATCACTGGGATAGCAGTTGTGGGGACGCAGCAGGCACAGAGCCCACTGGACCAACGGTACATCCACACCGTCGATAGTCTTCGTCCAGCTGTACACATCCGGATGACGGCTGTCAGCGCTGAAGTGCTGGTCTGCATCTTCGGCCGTGAACTCCTTATCGATCCCATTGGCCTTCAGCATATACTTAGCCCAGTTCTGCAGAGAGGTGGATTCAAAGCCCTTGGGCATATCCCCCAGGTCCATCTGACCTGCAATGAGCATGGTCGGAATGGTCTCAAAGGCAGAATTTTCTTTTTCTGCAGCTGCCGCTGAGGTAGAGCCAACTGCCGCAAAGAACTCAGGATTGGTCACTGCAAAGCCCTGGGTTGCCGCCGAACCGGCAGACTGGCCGGAACCATAGATCCGGTTGAAGTCCAGGTCGGCATAGCTGCCGTCGATCTTCTCCTCCATCAAGGTGACAAGAGACTGATAGAACTTGTCGGAGTCGGCGTGGGACACACTGCTGGGACTGGAACTGTATGTCTCGCACACAAAGGCCAGAGCAATGCCCTCTTTCTCCGCGAGCTGCCACCACAGGGTGGAGTCCATAAAGATGGAGTCAGTCTGGCTGTTGCCGGGATAGAGCATCAGGATAGGCAGTTCCTTGCCCTCAAAGCCCTCAGGGATATACAGGATATACTCCCGGGGGTCCCATTTCCCGTCGCCGCTGTTGTCACTGAACGCGATCACGCCTGCCTGAACGGTGCCGTGACCGGCGATCTTTATATCCTCCTGGCCCCAGATCTGGGTGCCGTCGGACAGAGTGGATTTCACCTGGCCGTCCTTGGCATCCTGCTGGGCAGCTACCCGGGCGGAGGTGTAGTCCAGACGCTGGGCAATGGCGTTGGAATAGGGGAAGGTGTTGTCATAGCGGGTATAGTCGGACAGCCACTCATAGATCGCCTGCGCGTCTGCACTGGTGTCAGCCGCGATCTCCACCTTGGAGATGCCGTGCTCCGCGCCTTCCTCCTTCAGCTGGCCGTTGGCGTATTCGGTGGCATAGGCCTTGGAAGCAATATCCTGCCAGTACACACCGGCACCGGTCTCCGTGGTCGCGCAGTCGTTGGCGGACTGCCAATAGTTCTCGCTCCCTGTGTAACCCGCCAGATAGGTGGGAACGGGCACGTCCTTGGGGGCGATCTGTCCGCCGATGCCCACCTGATTCAGAGTCTCATCCAGCACATCGGTAATATCGCCGTTGGAGCTCTTTCCGTCATAAGGAGTGCTGGCCACGGCGGTGAGAGCATCCGCACCGGCACTGGTCCCGTCCACATAGGCCTGGCTGATGACAAAGATGGGGTTGGCGGCCGCCCACAGCTCCAGCGCCGCGGCGCCCTTGCCGTAGCCTGCCAGGTAGAACTCACCGAAGGTGGAGAACACGTTCTGCTTATGGATGTTGTTGCCGCTCTTCAGGAAGGCGATAGCGGCCTCCACATAGGCGCTCTCCTTCTGGGCATCGTCCCAGCCCCCCGCGCCGGGCTCCAGCACGAACAGGCCCTCGCCCTTCTCGTTGGCCAAGTCGATCCAGCCCTGTTCCTTCAGGAAGTCATAGGTATCGACACCCTCCGGCACAGCCACCACAGTGAAGTAGGAGCGGATGGAGGCCTCAGGGGCGATGTACACCTTTACGGTGCGGGCGTCATCGGCAAAGTCATTGTCGCCGTCCACGTCGATGTTCTTGGTGTACCAGCCGGTCAGGGGTAGCTGAGCCGCCTGGGACCAGTCTTTCTCCAGGTTGGTGATGCTGTCAAAGTCAGAGGCTGCACCTGTACTGGTCTGATCCACCTTAACGGGTGTTCCATGACCAACACCATCCTTATAGTACAGGAGGGTCTGGTCATCTGCGCCTCTCTCCCACTTGCTGAACCAGTTTTCCCACAGCTCGTTCAGGTCACTGGGGACCAGGTTGTGGCCCCGGCCGTAGCACTGGCTCCATACAAAGATGGGCACCTCGCCGCCGCCGAAGTCCCTGGACCAGATGTAGTTTTTATAGCGGTTTTCCGCCTCAGTTGGATTGACGATCAGGCTGATGGGGGCCTGCTGGGAGCCGATCTGTTCCTCTGTGATGCCGCTCTCCACTGTGGGCGTGTCCACCAGCTCATCCAGGGTCTTGCCCAGCAGCCGCTGCGCCCAATAGGTCTGGGTGTCGGTCGTCCAGGTGCACTGTTTGGCTCCCTGAGAACCGGTCCACTCCCCAGCCTCCAATGCGCCCAGCTTCATGGGCCAGTAGTCGTACTCGCCGTAAATGGCGTAGAAGGGCACCACCAGCTGTGAGCCGTTCTTCTGGGCCGTAGTCCGAACGCCGGAGGTAATGCCGAATGCGGCAAACAGCTCCACAGTTCTGGGGTCCTGGGCCAGAGTGTTGGCGGTGGCTCCGCCGCCGGCGGACTGACCGTAGCCATAGATCCGGTCCTCATCCACCGTCACGCCCGCCTTTTTACAGTCGTCCTTGACCAGCTCCAGCAGGTCCAGCATATAGTCGGCGTTGCCGGTCAGGTCGTAGGTGACCGCGATAAATCCGTACTCGTCGGCGGCCTCCTTGATGTCGGTGGCCTCCAGGAATACCATGGCGGTCTGACCGGCGCCGTGGGTGGTCACCACCAGGGGCGCGGGAGAACCGCTGGACTTCACGCTGTCGGGGATATAGATGATGTAGGTCCGGTTGGTGCCCTCCCACATGTGGTCCCGGTAAAGCACCCTGTCGGTGTCCTGGTTGGTGTAGGGCAGGCGCTGGGTGATGAAGTGGCCGTACACCGAGTTGTTGTCATAGCCGCTGTAGTAGGTCAGGAAGGAGTTGATGTTCTCCGTCAGCGCGGGGTCGGCCATGTCGGAGACAGACTCACTCTGCACCGCCACCTGGGTCTTTACATCGCTGAAGGAGGTAGCGATGGCATCGGAATTCGCCTTGTCCTGCCAGTAGACCTGGCCGTAATTGCCATCGGTCACCGCATCCGAAAGGCAGTCATTGACATCCTTCCAATAGGCGATCAGGGATGCGCTGGTATTGCCTACGAACCAGGTGGGGATGGGGATATCGTTGTAGTGCTGGGCCTCAAAGGTCCGTTTCTGGGTAATTTGATTGCCGTCCTTGTCGGTGTACCCCTCGAAATCCATATGGTTGGGCTGGGGCGTCTTTCCCACCTGGGTCTCACCGGCCGCTTCCAGCAGAGCATCATAAGCCGCATCCACCTGAGCATCCACATAGACCTGGCTGATCATCTTCAGGGGGTTCTGGGCGGCCCACAGCTGCAGGGCGGGGGCGCCGTCTCCGTAGCCCACCAGATAGTGGTAGGTGAAGGCGGAGTAATAGGTCCCGCTGCTGACCAGGGTGCCCATAGCCGCGTCCACATAGGCCAGCTCGTCTTCCGCACTGCCCCAGGTCCCGTTCTCGGGCTTCATGATCAGCAGGCAGGCCAGCGTCTCGTCCGCGATGTCAAACCAGCCGGACTTCTCCAGGAATTCCGTGCTGTCCACGCCGGAGGGGAGCGCCATACTGATCCAGTACTCCCGCTGACGGGCTCCCTCAGGGATGTAGACCTCGATCTCCCGGCTGTCCGCCCCGCGGGCGCTGTCGTTTACGCTGATCTGGTAGGTAAAGTATCCATTGATCCGCTGATAGGAGCCGATGCTGGCGTCCGCTTTCTCAGTGTCTTCAATGGGGGTGGGCTCTTCGGAAGCCGGCTTGTCTCCACTGCCTGCCACATTCAGCGCCCAATCACTGATACTCTCCGCATAGGTCACGTACTCGAACTGCTGGACCTCTTCATTTCTTGCATCCTCCATGTGGTAGGTCTCGCCCACTTCCAGAGGATCTTCGTCCTTGTACACATCCAGATAAGGCTCATCGATGTAGTACCAAGAACTCATTTTGACACAGGAGTGGTCATTAACACCCCACTCTTCAAACTTGTAGTGTTTGAAGGCAGAAATCCGAAGATTATCCGCGATCCACTCGTCAGACCATCCTGCCTCCTGATAATAGGGAATCAATCCCTGATAGGATTTCAGAGAGTTGATCGGATTTGCCAGCGGGTCAGTCTCACCCTGGATGACCCAGATTGCAATGCCCTCTTCCGCAATCTTCTGGAGGCTCTCCTCAGGCCAGGTCTCTGTAAAAATGGTCCGATTCGGACCATCTCCAATCCAGCCATTGTTGCAGATGAACACATCCACCAGCTCCGGAAAGTCCCGCATGGTCTGGGAACAGATTCCAGTGCCGTTGGAATTGCCAATCAGGATCACTTTGGTAATGTTGTAGTTCTCCTGGAACCACCCAATGGCGTGTGCTACTTCCTCCCCAGCTGCCTTATTATTCTGGGAGTGCACATCAGGGCTACCCACGATCGCACTGTCCAGCTCCAGCCATGCCTCGGTAGCATTGTCGTAGGTCACATTAGTCCCCAGGTTGTTGGCCTGAAGATTGCCCTGATCATCGAAGCCTTCCCAGTAAGAGGTTCCGTTTCCAGTCACATAGAGGACCAGGGGCATCCCTTCATCCTCGTCGTAGCTGTCAGGCACCTGATAGTGGACGGGCACCTTCCCCTGAAAGGCCGTGTAGTAGCTGTCATCCACAGCCTCCACATAGGCCAGCTTATAGTCATCATAGACGTCGTTTACTGTTTTTTCCCACACGCCGTCTCCGCCCGTGTAATGACCATATCCGTCTGTCAGGCTGAGTCCGTCTTCCATTTCAGCGTCCGCGCCGATGGCCAGGATCAGATCCAGCTCCTGCCGGGTAAAGTAATTGAAGGGCTTTCCACTTCTTCCGGCATATACTTCATATCCATCCGGGTCCCCGTTCTCATCGAACTCCTCTGCAATCGCCCAGCTGGCAGTACAGAGCATCCCAAAGGGCTTGTTATCCGCAGGCCCTTGGTCAAAGGACAGGGTAACGGTATTGCCTCTCACTGAAACATCGTCAATATAGGCAGTGCCTTCCTCAAACTCACCGTTTTGGAAGGCCCGGTCCCAGACCTTATAGTCCAATTCCTCGGCCGCCTCCATATCAGTGCCTTCCGCAAAGGTGACCTCAATCTGATACAGCCGCTGTCCATAGAAGTTCAGCTTGGTAAAGGCCTGGATGCTCTCGATATCATCCACGGTCAATTCTTCCGAATTCACCAGCGGCTCCAGACCATTGCTTACCGGCGGCTGACTGCCCTCTTGAGTCAGCTTCTCTCCGTCTTGGATAAGTTCTTCCCCGTCTTGAGGCGGTCCAGATGGCTCTTCTTCGTCCTCAGGCTGCTCATCCTCAGAGGCCGGCTGCTCCTTTTTCATCTCCAGCCAGGGTTCCCCCCTGCTCATCGACAGGGCGGAATCCTCTTCCTCCCAAGTATGGCGCAGGCGGAGGTCCATCCCTTCCTCTGTGCCCTCAGAGATATCGTGGTTGGTGGTGAAGCCACCAACCACGAGGAGAGCGCTCTCCTCGTCGACTGTCACTTCCTGGATCTGGATCTCTGTAAATTCCTCGTCCTGGGGACCGCGCCCTTCCAACAGGTAGCTCTCCCCATTCAGTCCGCTGAAATCTGTCCCCTCTTTATAGACGATCTCGATCTGCTTCAGTTCATTTCCGGTCTCGGTCTCCTCTGTGTAAGCCTGGATGCTCACCACGTCGCTCATGACCGGCTGCCCAGATCTTACTTCCTCTTCCGGGCCCCCCTCCGGCTCCACCGCCAGCGCGCTACCACCCAGCAGCGACAACAGCATGGTGCCGGTCAGCACGGAAGAAATGATCCGCTTTGACAATCGCTTCATTTTTTACATTTCTCCTTTCACCGTTTTCCTCTGCTTCAACTGTGCCTCTCTCATCCGCTCCCTTCCACTGCACGTTCAGGCCTCAGCAGGTCTGAAAATTTTGTGCAAAATTTTCCCAAAAGAAAATTTGTTTCTTTTGACCACTTTTTTCTTTTGAAGTTAACTCAAATTGTAATATTAAACAATTTTAACTTCCAATACGACTTTCTCATGTATTCATGTGACATTTTCATGTTTTCTTTTAACCAGACAGCGCCCCGCCGCGGACTCTCTCCACGGCGGGGCGCTGTCTTTTTCTTGCGTCTGTTGTCAAAGGAAGTTTTCCACCGCCTCCAGCATGGGGAGAGGGGCCTCCTCAGGGATAAAATGGCCGCAGGGCAGGTTGTGTCCCTGAATGTGGTCTCCAAATTTGGCCCAGCACTCCAGGGGGCGGAAGAACCGCTCCACCAGTCCGTTTGCCCCCCACAACACCAGGGTCTCGGCCCGGATCTTCCGCCCGGCCCGCAAATCCTCCTCGTCCAGCGCCAGATCCACCGTCTCCCCCGCCCGGTACTCCTCACAGATGGCGTGGATGGTTTCCACGTTGTAGTGCCTCAGATACTCGTCGTAGACGTCCTGGGGAAATGCCTCGGCTGAGGTGTCGTTCTCCGAGTGATACCGGGCAATGTGCAGGGAATAGCGGAAAAACTGCTTCCGGCTGGACAGGATCATGTCCTCCGGCAGCGGGGCCTCCTGGGTAAAGAAATACCACTGGAACAGCGCCTTGGCAAACTCCCGGGTGGAGAGGCTGTACATGTCATAGGTGGACACGATATCCAGCAGCACCAGTTTATTTACCGCCTCCGGATGGTCCAGCGCCATGCGGTAGGCCACCCGGGCCCCCCGATCATGCCCCATGACGTGGAAGCGTTCAAAGCCCAGGGCCCGCATCACCTCGATTTGGTCCTCCGCCATAGTCCGCTTGGAGTAGTTGCTGTGGTCAGGCAGCCCCTCCGGCTTTCCGCTGTCCCCGTAGCCCCGCAGGTCGGTGGCCACCACTGTGAAGCGCTCCGCCAGCTGGGGCGCCACCTTGTGCCACATCAGACAGGTCTCCGGGTGCCCGTGGAGGAGGAGGAGCGGCTCCCCCTGCCCCATCCTGACCCCGTGGATTTCCACACCGTTGGCCTGGATGTTGAATTCCTCTCCCTGCATCCGCATCGGTCTCTTCACCCTTTCCTCTATATTGAGCACTCTGCCCAATTTTAAGTTTCTTCTGCCCCCTATTTTAGCAGATGTCCCCACGTTGGACTATTTTGCTTTTTTCATAGACCTATGGCCTCCATGCATACCGGCCCTTCAAACAAAGCAGCGGGCCCCGGACCATTTGGTCCGGGGCCCGCTCTCTGTTCTTTGATCAGCCCAAAACACTCTTGGTGCGGGCCACCTTGCGGTCCTCCATCTTGGAGACCACCACTGCGCAGGCCGCATCGCCCGTGATGTTGATGGTGGTGCGGCCCATGTCAAAGATCCGGTCGATGCCGGCCACCAGCGCGATGCCCTCCACCGGGATATTTACGCTCTGGAGCACCATGGCCAGCATCACCATGCCGGCGCCGGGGACGCCCGCAGTGCCGATAGACGCCAAGGTGGCGGTGAGCACGATGGTGGCCATCTGGCCGATGGTCAGGTCGATCCCATAGCAGGATGCGATGAAAACGGCGCACACCCCCTGGTAGATGGCAGTTCCGTCCATGTTGATGGTGGCGCCCAGGGGCAGCACGAAGGAGGCGACCTCCTTCCGGGCCCCCAGCCGCTCGGAGCACTCCAGGGTGAAGGGCAGGGTGCCCACCGAGGATGCGGAGGAGAAGGCCATCATCATGGCAGGGGCCATCCCCTTAAAGAAGGCGATGGGGGATACGCCGCCCAGGGCCTTCACCGTGCTGGAGTACACCACCACGGCGTGGACGATATAGCCCACATAGGCCACCGCCAGCACCGCCACCAGCTGAGCCAGGATCTTGGGCCCGTTTTCCACGATCACCGGGCAGATCAGGCAGGCCACGCCGATGGGCGAGAGCTTGATGATCAGGTCCATGATCTTCATGGACACCTCATTGAAGCTGTCCACCACCTGGGCGGCCACCAGCCCCTTTTCCCCCGCCAGCAGGATGCCGAAGCCCACCAGGAGAGAGATGACGATGACCTGGAGCATGGAGGCATTGGCCAGCGGCGTGATGGGGTTGGAGGGGAAGATGTCGATGATGGTCTGCATCAGCGACTGGCCCGCCGGGGGTTCATAGGCCAGGCCGGAGGTCTCCATGGCCGCAAAGATGTGCATCCCCTTGGCCGCGCTGGCCAGCACCAGGGCCAACACCACGGCAAAAGCGGTGGTGCACATGTAATACACGATCGTCTTGCCTCCCACCGAGCCCACCCGGCCGATGTCCTGCATAGAGATGACACCGGAGGCGATGGAAAACAGCACGATGGGCACCACGATGAATTTCAGCAGGTTCAGGAAGATCGTGCCCCAGGGCAGAATGTAGTTTTTCGCGATGTCCAGTCCGTTGGGCACCATCATCAGGGCCAGGCCCACTGCGATGCCGACCACCAGCCCGATGAAGATCCAAAATGCAAGGGGAAGTTTCTTCTTGTTCATTGACAGCTCTCCTTTCCGTCCATGCAGCCCTTTCCTCACTTTGGGCCGCATCTGTTTACAGCTCCCTCTCTGACTGCTCTCTTTCAGTATATATGATATGGAGGAAACTTACAAGGTCTTTCTTTCCTTTTTCTCCCCCTGCAATTTCCCGGGCCAAGCCCTTCTTTTTTCAACTTTTCCACTGGATTTTCCACAACTGCGACAGAATCCAACTTTCTTTTTATTTTTTTATGGTAAAATATGGATATCAAGACAAGCTGTTTTATAACAGCGGAAGGATCAAAGGGGGTATCCAGAATGCAGCTGCTGCGAAAGAAGGGATTGCTGGACAGTCCCCGGGTGCTGTTCCTCCCTGTAGACGCCATCTCACCCAATCCCAATCAGCCCCGCCGGGTCTTTGGCACCCAGGAACTGGAGGAGCTGGCTGGTTCCATCCAGGCTCTGGGGCTGCTCCAGCCCCTGACTGTGCGCCGTCGGGCAGACGGCTGGGAGCTGGTAGCCGGGGAACGGCGGCTCCGGGCCGCCAAGCTGGCAGGACTGGAAGAGGTCCCCTGCATCTCTCTCCAGATCGACGACCAGCGCTCCTCCCTGCTGGCTCTGGTAGAGAACTTGCAGCGCAAGGACCTGGACTTCTGGGAGGAGGCCCTGGCCCTGGACCGGTTGATCTCTGTCTACCATCTCTCCCAGGAGGAGGCTGCCCGGCGCATCGGCAAGAGCCAGTCCGCCGTGGCCAACAAGCTGCGCCTGCTGAAGCTGCCGGAGGACACTCTCCGGGCCCTGCGGGACGGCGGCTGCACTGAGCGCCATGCCCGGGCCCTGCTTCGGCTGGAGGACCCCAGCCTGCGCCAGAAGGCCCTGGAGCAGATCCTGTCCCGGCAGCTCACCGTGGCCCAGACAGACGCCTTGGTAGATCAGCTTCTCTCCCCTCCTCCCCGCACCAGAACCAAACGCACCTTTGTGGTGAAGGATGTCCGCCTTTTTCTTAACACTCTGACTCGGAGCATGGCCCTAATGCGGTCTGCCGGGGTGGATGCCCGCTGTGACCGCCAGGATAAGGATGGAGAGATCCTGCTCACCATCCGTATTCCCCAGGCCATTCGGTAAAAATGTTTCACGTGAAACATTCTCTTTTCCTATCTCCCCTTTCCTCCCCATCGCCTGCCGAAGCCAGATCGCCTGGAGGCAGGCCCGGTCTCGGCTCTCTCCCTCTGTCTGCACCTCTCCCCTTGCGGCGGGCCGCCCCTGTGCGGTCCGCCGCCTTTTCTCGCTACCAGGCCGGAAAAACGGGAAAAAGAGTTGAAATGCGTTCCCTCGGTTGATATAATAAAGCTCTGCGGAAGTCTGCTGTACACCCGTCCGCCATTTCGACTCAGGAGGCGCCCCATGGCCAAGATCATCGCTATCGTCAATCAAAAGGGAGGCGTGGGCAAGACCACTACCACCGTCAACCTCACCGCCGCCCTGGCCGCGCTGGGAAAGCGGGTACTGCTGTGCGACTTCGACCCCCAAGCCAACGCCACCTCTGGTATGGGAGTGGACAAGAACACCGCCTCCCCAAATGTCTACGACGTGCTCATCAATGGGGCCGATCCCCGCCGCGGCGTAGTCACCACACACTACGGGGACGTGCTTCCCTCCAACAAGGCGCTGGCCGGAGCGGGCGTGGAGATGATCGCCCTGCCGGACCGGGAGCATCTGCTCCGAAAGGCCCTGGAGGTCCTCTCTCCCGGCTACGACTTCATCTTTGTGGACTGCCCCCCCTCTCTGGAGCTGCTGACAGTGAACGCCCTGTGCGCCGCTGACTCCCTGCTGGTCCCGGTCCAGTGTGAGTACTACGCCCTGGAGGGACTGAGCGATCTGCTCTCTACCGTCCGCTTGGTCAAACGCTCACTGAATCCCCGGCTGGTGTTAGAGGGCGTGCTGCTCACCATGTTTGACAGCCGCACCAATCTCTCTCTTCAAGTGGCGGAGGAAGTTAAACGTCACTTTCCCGGTCAGGTCTACGCCACGGTCATCCCCCGCAATGTGCGCTTATCCGAGGCCCCCAGCCACGGGAAGCCCGTCACCGCCTACGACCCCTACTCCCGGGGGGCGGAGGCCTACCGGCTGCTGGCGGAGGAGATCGCAGCCAAGCACCCCACGGCGGCCCCTGTCTGAGTTCTCCCCCGCTTTTTCGCCGGGGCCGTAAGTCTGGCCCCGACGGCTGAATTTTGATCTCCACTGTTATTTTTATAAGGAAGGAGCTACTATGGCAAAGCGAACCAAAGAGCTGGGCCTGGGCCGGGGGCTGAACGCCCTGCTGGGCGACCCGGACCTGCAAGCGCAGGGAGAGGGCTCCGTCTCCCTCCCCATTTCCCAGGTACAGCCCGGCCTGAATCAGCCCCGGAAGCGCTTTGACCAGGATGCCCTGGCCGATCTGGCAGAGTCTATCCGGGTCCACGGCATCATCCAGCCGCTGACAGTGCGCCGTCTGTCCTCCGGCTACTACCAGATCATCGCCGGTGAGCGCCGCTGGCGGGCCGCCAAGCTGGCCGGCCTGGCGGAGGTGCCGGCAGTCATCATCGAGGCGGATGACCGCAAAGTGATGGAGCTGGGCCTGATCGAGAACCTCCAGCGAGAGGACCTGAACCCGGCCGAAGAGGCCCGGGGCTATCAGGTGCTGATGGAGGAATACGGCCTCACCCAGGAACAGGTGGCGGATCGGATGGGAAAATCCCGGCCTGCCATCACCAATACCCTGCGGCTGCTGGCCCTCCCGGAGGACCTCTTGAAGCTGGTGGAGGAGGAACAGCTCTCCGCCGGCCACGCCCGTGCCCTGCTGGGCGCCCCCACGGCGGAGCTCCAGCGGCAGGCCGCCAAGAAGGTCATTGCTGACGGGCTCTCCGTCCGCCAGACGGAGGCACTGGTCAAGGCCCTCCAGCGGGAAAAGAAGGCCCCGCCTAAGCAGGCGGGGGACAGTCTGGCCCTCTACCTCGGGGAGGCGGAAAAGAATCTCTCCGGCCGGTTGGGCCGGAAGGTCCACATCGCCCACCGAGGCAAAAAAGGCAGGATCGAGTTGGAATACTACAACAGCCAGGATCTGGAGCTTCTGCTGGAGGCTCTGGAGCGGCTGAACGCCGGGGAGGTGCAGGGCCATGGCTGATCCCCAGAAGCCGGCGCAGAACGCCCCCCAGGCAGGCGGTCCTCCCAAGGAGGAGCGTCCTGGCCAGCAGCGGCGGCGCAGGCAGTCGGTGGTGCTCTACATCACTATCCTCTTTGCAGCGGCCTTTGCCCTGCTGCTGATGACCTACGCCATGGACCAGCGCCGCAGCAATGAGACGCTGGGGGACCTGACCTCCTCAGTCTCTGATCTGAAGGACTCCCTCTCCGGGATGCAGACCGCCCAGAGCGCCCTGGAGGAGAACGGCGCCCTGAAAAATGAGATCCAAGACCTCCAGGAACAGATCGACACCCTGCTGGGGACCATCGACAGCCTGACCGCCGCCGGGGAGCAGCAGGGACAGGTCCTGGAGCGCACCAAGGAGGCCATGGACTACTTCTGGCAGATCGATGAGGCCTATGTGCGGGGCCGCTACTCCCTCTGCCGTGATCTGATCGCGGTACTGGAGGACACCTCCTCCGGAGAGGCCCCCCTGAAGAGCTATCTTCCCCAGGAGAGCTACACCGATAACGGCCGCTTCTCCCCTGCTGACCGGTATCAGGAGATCTGGGACGCCCTGTACTGACCGGCTTTAGGCCGGATGGCAGGACATCTCCGCCGGCCAGGTTTCACGTGAAACATTTTTATTTTCGCCCAATTTCCCCACAGGAGCTCATCCCATTCTGTTAAGATAAAAAAGGAGTGCGATCCCCATGCTGGATATCAAATTTATTCGTGAAAACCCCGATGCAGTGCGGGAAAATATCAAGAAAAAGTTTCAGGATGCCAAACTGCCCCTGGTGGACCAGGTACTGGCATTGGACGAGGAGAACCGGGCCGCTGTCAGCGAAGCCAATGAGCTGAGAGCCAACCGGAACGCCCTGTCCAAGCAGGTAGGTATGCTGATGGGCCAGGCCAAAAAGGACCCCTCCAAGCTGGAGGAGGCCGAGGCCGTCAAGGCCCAGGTCAAGGCCAACGCCGACCGGCTGGCTGAGCTGGAGTCCAAAGAGACTGAACTGGCGCAGCAGATCCGTCACATCATGCTACAGATCCCCAATATCATTGATCCCTCCGTCCCTATCGGCCCTGACGACAGCTACAATGTGGAAGTCCAGCGCTTCGGTGAGCCTGTGGTCCCCGACTTTGAGATCCCCTACCACACCCAGATCATGGAGTCCTTCAACGGCATCGACATGGACGCTGCCGGCCGGGTCTCCGGCAACGGCTTCTACTACCTCATGGGGGATATTGCCCGGCTCCATGAAGCGGTGCTGGCCTATGCGCGAGACTTTATGATCAACAAGGGCTTCACCTTCTGTATTCCCCCCTTCATGATCCACGGCAACGTGGTGGAGGGCGTCATGTCCCAGACCGAGATGGACGCCATGATGTACAAGATCGAGGGCGAGGACCTCTATCTTATCGGCACCAGCGAGCACTCCATGATCGGCAAGTTCATCGACCAGATCATCCCCGAGGAGTTTCTGCCCCAGACCCTTACCTCCTACTCCCCCTGCTTCCGCAAGGAGAAGGGGGCCCACGGCATCGAGGAGCGGGGCGTCTACCGCATCCACCAGTTTGAGAAGCAGGAAATGGTGGTGGTGTGCAAGCCGGAGGACTCCATGAAGTGGTACGAGCAGATGTGGCGCTACTCGGTAGAGCTGTTCCGCTCCCTGGATATCCCGGTCCGCCAGCTGGAGTGCTGCTCCGGCGACCTGGCTGACCTGAAGGTAAAGTCCTGTGACATCGAGGCCTGGTCCCCCCGCCAGCAGAAGTATTTTGAGGTCTGCTCCTGCTCCAACCTGGGCGATGCTCAGGCCCGCCGCCTGAAGATGCGGGTCAAGGGGGAGAAGGGCACCTACCTGCCCCACACCCTGAACAACACTGTGGTCGCCCCGCCCCGGATGCTCATTGCTTTCCTGGAGAATAACCTCCAGGCGGACGGCACTGTGAAGATCCCCGCCGTACTCCAGCCCTACATGGGCGGCACCCAGATGCTGACTCCCAAGCAGTGACCCCAGCTCTTCTCTCCGGCTATATCGCGTGTCTGTGCCCCAATGGGGCCGATGATTGCCTTTAAAATTTCGTTTTGTAATTTTTTTAAGGAATATAACGATTTGTTTTACCCGTCTCCAGCGGACAGCGCATCCCCGCCCCTGGCTTTGGATCATTTTCGCCCCTGGAAATCGCTCCAGAACGGTCTGCACCCGGAAACCCTTGCGCCGCAAGGGTTTCCGGGTGCAAAGAGGCAGAGGCTTTCCCCCTCTCCCCCGCCCTCTCCGGCTGCTCCCTATCTCAGAGCCTCAAGAAATAGAAAGGAAGCTTTTTGCTTATGAGAGCCTTCATCCAAGAGTTCAAGTCCTTTATCGCCCGGGGCAATGTGATGGACCTGGCCGTAGGCGTCATCATCGGCGGCGCCTTCAGCAACATCACCACCTCCCTGGTCAACGATATTCTCAACCCCATCCTGGGCATCATCGCCGGAAACAACACCGCCCTGGCCGCCATGGCCGTGGAACTGCCCGGGGGCGGTGCCCTGATGGTCGGCAATTTCATCAACGCCATCTTGAACTTTCTCATCATGGCCTTCGCGGTGTTCTGCCTCGTGAAAGCCCTCAACCGCCTCCACCGGAAAAAGGAGGAGACCCCCGCACCTCCCCCGGCGCCCTCCCAAGAAGAGCTGCTGCTCACAGAGATCCGGGACCTGCTGAAAGAGAGGACCTGATGGAAGAAAAAAAGATCCCCCCGCAGGAGGAGCAAGACGCCCCGGCACCCTATACCCCCGCCTCCCCGGTGAAGCGGACTATGGCCTGGATCGGTGTGGTCTATATGGTGATCCTGGTGGCCATGATGACCTATTACTACTTTACCGGCTCCATGCTGGTGAACATGGCCCCTCTCCTGGCCGTCCCCGGCCTGATCGGCCTGGGTATCCTGGCTTTGGTCAGCTGGCGCACCACCGGCCGCCCTGGCAAATGGCCCGCCATCGCCCTGGCTGCGGTGTGCTTCCTGGCGGCGCTGGCCACCCTCCCCCTGGGCATCGTGGGCCTGCTGTCCAATTTCAGCCTGGTGGGCGTCTTCGTCACCGGGGCGCCCTGATTTTTGGAGGAACGAGCCATGCGTGACATTATTGCCGCCGGTCTGGCGGATCTGGGCCTGCTGGACCGGGTGCCGGAGCAGGTCCCCAGCCAGCTGGCGGAATACGGCCATCTCCTGCTGGAGAAGAACCAGGTGATGAACCTGACTGCTATCACCGACCCGGTAAAGGTGGCCCAGCTCCATATGCTGGACTGCGCTGCCCTGCTCACCTGCGCCGACTTTCAGAACAGGGCCCTCCTGGACGTGGGCACCGGGGCCGGCTTTCCGGGTCTGCCCCTGAAGATCCTGGTCCCCTCCCTCCAGGTCACTCTGCTGGACAGTTTGAACAAGCGGGTGGACTGGCTGGCTCAGGTCAGCGCCCAGCTCTCCCTCACCGGCATCCGGGTCATCCATGCCCGTGCGGAGGAGCAGGCTCTGGAGAAGGGCTTCCGGGACAGCTTTGATCTGGTCACTGCCCGGGCGGTGGCCGAGCTCCGCCTGCTGTGTGAGCTGTGCCTGCCCTATGTCAAGGTAGGGGGCGCTTTTCTGGCCATGAAGTCGGTGGACTGCGGCCGGGAGCTGGAGGAGGCCGCCCACTGCATCAAGCTGCTGGGTGCCCGTCTGGAGGAGTGCCGGGACTACACCATTCCCGGCACCGACGTCATTCACCGTCTGGTAGTCCTGCGGAAGGTGGCCCCAACCCTGAAGGGCTATCCCCGGCGGTGGGCCAAGATCCAGAAAGCCCCGCTGTGAGACCGGAGCGATGTCTCCGCCAGCCCTCCAGGATCGATACCCTCAGTGTACAGGGGGTAGGGCTTTACCTGGATTTTCGGCTCCATTTTTCAAAATTTCTCATAAACCCATTGACGTGGGTGGGATTTGTGATACACTTAAAATGGTGTGATGGGAGGTCTGCGCACACATGGGAACCGCAATCGTCGTCACCTCCGGGAAGGGCGGCACCGGAAAAACCTCCATTACCGGGGGTGTGGCCGGCAGTCTGGCCCGCCTGGGGCACAGCGTGCTGTGCATCGACATGGACATCGGCCTGCGCAACCTGGACATCTCCCTGGGCCTCAGCGACCGGGCCCTGATGGACTTCTCCGATGTGGCGGAGGGACGCTGCCCTCTGGTCCGCGCGGCGGTGAACCACCCCGATCTGCCGGGTCTGGCCCTGCTCACCGCGCCCATGACCCTCTCCCCTGCCCTGACGGAGGAGGCTGTCCGCCGCATGCTGGATACCGCCCGATCCCTGTATGACTATGTCCTCATCGACTCCCCCGCGGGCCTGGGCGCCGGCTTCCGGATGGCCTGCTGCGGGGCCGACCGGGCCATCGTCGTCTCCACCAACGACGCTTCTTCCCTTCGGGACGCCCAGCGCACCGTGGGTGAGCTGGACTTTCTGCGGCAGATTCATCTGGTGATGAACCGCATCCAGCCCAAGCTGCTGCGTCAGCTGCGCACCACCATTGACGACGCCATGGACACCGCCGGCCTGCCACTGCTGGGCGTAGTGCCGGAGGACCCCCAGGTGATGCTGTCCGCCAACCTGGGGCGGCCCCTGATCCTGGGCGGACGGCAGGGGGCGGCCAACGCCTGCCTGAACATTGCCAAGCGTCTGGAGGGGCGCCGGGTCCCTATCATGCGGATCCGCTGAACTCCCTTCCGGCATCTGTATAAAGGAGGTTTGCCACACCATGAACATCGCACTGATGAGCCACGACCATAAGAAGGAACTGATGGTCCAATTCTGCACTGCTTACTGCGGCGTCCTGTCCAAGCACACCGTATGCGCCACCAACACCACCGGCCGCATGGTCGCGGAGGCCACCGGTCTTCCTGTCAATCTGTTCCTGTCCCACGCCCACGGCGGCATCGAGCAGATCGGTCAGCGCATCATCTACAACGAGATCGACATGGTGCTGTTCTTCAACGACCCCCGCTCCGGAGAGCTGGACGACAGCGTGCTGTCCATCTCCAAGCTGTGTGACCAGCACTCCGTCCCCATGGCCACCAACGTGGCCACCGCTGAGCTGCTGATCCACGGTCTGGCCCGGGGAGACTTGGACTGGCGCGAGGTGATGAACCCCAACCGCATCCCCTTCGCCATCTGAGGGAGACGTTCTCCCCATTCCCCCGGCCCGCCCCCGCGCGGGCTGCGGACAGCGTCCACCGCCAAGACGGCGCATGAGTATCCGGGACACCGCCGGACAGAGAGAGGTCCCTCGGCTGAAAGGACCTTACGGAGACGGCCCCGGAGAAGACAGCGCCACCAGCGGGCCCGGAGACGGGCGCGGTCCCCCTGCCGCAACACAGGGTCAAAGGGGCGTGTCCGCACGCCTGAATTTGGGTGGCACCACGAAGTGTTTGAAACGCTCTCGTCCCAATCGCAGGGGACGGGAGCGCGTTTTTGTCCCCCGCTCCCCTTCCCCGCCGGAGAGGAGGTCCAGCATCAGCAGGGCCCCCAGGCGGAAGCCCCGGAGGAAGCATTCCTCCCTGCCAGCGGCCCCCGCTGACAGCGCCGCGTCCCAGATGTCCTCCGCCTCCTGGGGCGGGAAACGCTGGCAGAGCCGGTCAAAATAGGGCTCACCGGCCTCACCGGCTGCGGTCTCCTCCGGCGTGGCCCAGGGCGGGACAAAGGCTTCATACAGTTTTTCATATATCTGCTCCATTATGTCACCCCCCTAAAAGTAGCATTTTAAACTACTTTTAGTATAGTGGTTTCATTTGCTACTGTCAAGCAAAAATTGGGAGGAACTATGGCCAATTTCGCAGAGCGGATCCGAGCCCTCCGCAAAGAAAAAGGACTCTCTCAGGAAGAGGTCGGCAGCGTCATCGGGCTGAAAAAATATGCGGTCTACTCCTATGAAAAGGGCCGGGCCTGTCCCGATATGCGGGGCCTCATCGCCCTGGCGGACTACTTCAACGTCTCCATGGACTACCTGGCCGGCCGCACCGACAACCCCGACATCAACCGCTGACCCCGCACCCTGATCTGTTGTTTGACTCCCCCAACCATTCCAAAAAGGAGAATCGATATGGCAAACGTACAACCCCGCACCCTGTCCGGCTTTATGGAGCTGCTCCCCGCCCGGCAGGTCCAGTTCGACCGGATGGTCTCCATCCTGCGGGAGACCTACTCCCTCTACGGCTTCACCCCCCTGGACACCCCCCTCATCGAGGCCAGCGAGGTCCTGCTGGCCAAGGGCGGCGGTGAGACAGAGAAACAGATCTACCGCTTTATGAAGGGGGACACCGACCTGTCCCTCCGCTTCGATCTGACCGTGCCTCTGGCCAAGTATGTGGCCCAGAATTACGGCCACCTCACCTTCCCCTTCCGCCGCTTCCAGATCGGCAAGGTCTACCGGGGCGAGCGGGCCCAGCGGGGCCGCTTCCGGGAGTTCTATCAGGCGGACATCGACGTCATCGGAGACGGCGCCCTGGACATCAGCAACGAGGCGGAGATCCCCTCCATCATCTATCGGGCCTTCACCGCCCTGGGGCTGAAGCGCTTCCAGATCCGGGTGAACAACCGGAAGATCCTCAACGGCTTTTACGCCATGCTGGGTCTTTCCCAGCAGTCCGGCGAGATCATGCGCACGGTGGACAAGCTGGACAAGATCGGCCCGGACAAGGTGGCCGAGCTGCTGGTGCAGTCCGGCCTCTCTCCGGAGCAGGCCCGGGAGATCCTCAGCTTTACCTCCATCACTGGCACCAACGAGGAGGTCCTGACCGCCCTGGAGGGCTACCGGGGCCGGAACGAGGTCTTTGACCTGGGCCTGGATGAGCTGAACGCGGTGACAAAATATCTGGCTGCCTTCGGCGTGCCTGAGACTCACTTCGCCGTGGACCTGACCATCGCCCGGGGACTGGACTACTACACCGGCACCGTCTATGAGACCACCATGCTGGACCATCCGGAGATCGGCTCCATCTGTTCCGGCGGCCGTTATGACAACTTAGCGGAATATTACACGAATAAACAACTCCCTGGAGTGGGCATTTCCATCGGTTTGACCCGCCTGTTCTTCGTTCTGGAGGACCAGGGCTATCTCAACGACGCCCTGAACACCGCCCCCGCCGACGCCCTTATCCTCCCCATGACCGAGGACCTGGCCCCTGCCATCTCCCTGGCCACCCAGCTGCGCCAGGCAGGCATCCGCACCCAGATCCAGGCGGAGCGGAAGAAGTTCAAGCAGAAGCTCTCCTATGCGGACAAGCTCCGCATCCCCTACGCCGTCATCCTGGGAGAGGACGAGATCCGGGAGGGCCTCGCCGCCGTCAAGGACCTGGCCACCGGGGAGCAGGTGAAGCTTGCTCCCGGCCAAGCTGCCGCCCACATCCTGGCCGGGCTGGACAGGCTGAACCAGGGGACGCCGATCCTGGACAGGGTGTAAGTCCGATTTCCCATCCACGCTTTGGCTGTGCAGGAGCCGATATCCCCACCGGGCCGTCCCACGCCGTATAGATGGAATTCCCGGGCCAGCTGTCTCTGATATAGAAAGGGAAAAGCTCATGAAGAAAAATGCCAAACGCTTTTTACTGCTTTTAATCGTTTGTCTTTTGGTGTGGACGGTATTTCCCCGGCCCTTTGCCTGGATCATTCCTCAGCGGATGGTAAATGTCTCAGGAGAAAGACCGGAAATCTGCGCCGAGACAGAATTCACCGCTTCTCTCAGCTTTGGCATTGACCAAGAAGCCTTGGATGCCTTTTATGATCTCCATAGTGAGATGGAAGGCATCCGGTTCCTGGCCGATCCCCTCACCCTCCTGCCTTTCCTCCACCAGCCCCGGGAGCCGGTCAAGGTGAAAATCGATTACTTCCAGGAGGGCTGTTCTTCCACTGGCGACTGCCAGACCACCCTGCTGTGGGATGGTACAACCCTGTGGGTGAACTGGCTGGGCGGCCACTACCTGGGTTATCGGCCCACCGATCCCGCCGGATTTGAGGCAGCCATCCAACGGCTGGCCCTGGAATACGGCGGAACTGCAATCGTCACCTCGTAGGGACGGCACATCTGGTCCGCCTGTCCTTCCCAGAATAATAAGCCTCTAAAAATTTGACAACACGCAAAGCGGCTTTCCCTTTGGCCGCGCGGCTACTATGACCATGTCATCCGCAACCAACAGGACCTTGACGAGACCGCCGGGTACATCCTGGGCAATCCCGCCCGGCGGCTGGAGCGGGAGGGATCCTTGTGAAGAAAAAATTGAGCTTTTGTCTGGTCGTTTTGGTGCTCCTGGCCGTCGGGGTGCTGCACTATTGGGCGGCCCCCACCTTCGACCATGCCTTCCAGTGCAACGGCATAGGTCCGCCCGCAAAACCCGGGGGTTCTTTTAAGGTGCTGCGCGAGGGCACCTATCCCGGCCTCAGTGACGCTCCTGTCACCTTTGATGAGGGGCGGACTTACCGTGAGCTGCTGGCCGCCCTCCGGGGGCAGAGGTATCTCCGCCTCCCCGCCCTGCTGGGGGCCCCCGACGGCGGGACCGCCTTCTATACCGCATCCGGCTGTACCCCCGAGTGCATGGCCTACTGGGACGGCACCTTTCTCTGGCTGGCCTCGAATTCCTCTCATTGGCGCCGCTTTCTCCCCCTTCCCCCCGGCCGCCTGGGGGAGAAGCTGGAGCTCATTTTTATGGACGAGCCGGAGGAAAACATTTACTACCCTTCCTCTTAGGCGCAGGTCCTTTGACCCGCCCTGCCGGTAAAAAGCAAGGAGGTGCGCCCCATGAAAAAAAGAGCCCTGCTCTCCCTGGTCTTGATTTTAGCCCTTCTGGCCGCTCTATACCTGTGGTACACCCGGCCCCGGAGCTTTTTGGCGATCACTGGGACCTCAGAGAACGCCGTCTGCTCCGCCGCCCTGCTTCTGTTAGAGTCCTGGGTGGATGACGGCCAAGCAGGACAGGATATCTGGGAGCTTCAGGACCTTTCCCCCGGCACCCCCGCCTTTGATGCCCTCCTTTCCCTCCTGGAGAAAAGCCGCTGGCGGGCCAGTCTGAAAAACCTGTTGGGGCTGGATGCCGGTTCTTTCAGCGGCTTCTCCAGCAGCCTTCAGGGCGTCCTGGGACTGGAGGGGAACGAGGGGGTCTTTTTCACCGCTGTGGACACAGGGCAGCTCCGTCTCTCCCTTCCCAGCTCCCCCCACTCCCTTCTGTTTACCGCCGCTGATGGATCGACCTATCAGGCGCTGGCGGAATATTTGAAGAAGTATGGGACCTTTCGGGAATGACAACAGCCCAAGTTTTTAATACTAATCACTATAATTAGATAAAATAGTACAAAATGGAGTTGATTTTATGGACAATCTGAAAAATTTCCGCCGCACCAACTACTGCGGTGACTTGCGTCTGGGCGACACGGGCAAGACGGTCTCTCTGTGCGGCTGGGTCCAGCGCCAGCGTGACCTGGGCGGTCTGATCTTCGTGGACCTGCGGGACCGTACCGGCCTCGTCCAGCTCTCCTTCGACGACGGCACCGACCAGGCCGTCTTTGAAAAGGCGTCCTCTCTCCGCTCGGAATACGTCATTGCTGCCACCGGCACCGTGCGGGAGCGGGAGTCCAAGACGGACAAGATCGCCACCGGCGCCATCGAGGTATATGTCACCGAGCTGCGCCTGCTGGCCAAGGCGGAGACCCCCCCCTTCGAGATCGTGGAGCACTCCAAGGCCAACGATATGCTGCGCCTGAAGTACCGCTATCTGGACCTGCGCCGCCCCGACATGCAGAAGATGATCGCCACCCGCCACAAGGTCACGAAAATCGCCCGGGACTACTTCGACGAGCAGGGCTTCTACGAGATCGAGACCCCCATGCTCACCAAGTCCACCCCCGAGGGCGCCCGGGACTATCTGGTCCCCTCCCGGGTCCACCCCGGCAAGTTCTACGCCCTGCCCCAGTCCCCTCAGCAGTATAAGCAGCTGCTGATGCTCTCCGGCTTTGACCGCTATATGCAGATCGCCCGCTGCTTCCGGGATGAGGACCTGCGGGCAGACCGCCAGCCCGAGTTCACCCAGATCGACCTGGAGATGTCCTTTGTCAACGAGGACGACGTGATGGACATACAGGAGGGCTTCCTGAAGCGGGTGTTCAAAGAGGTGCTGGATGTGGACGTCCAGACCCCCTTCCTCCGCCTGCCCTGGCGGGAGGCTATGGACCGCTTCGGCTCCGACAAGCCAGACATGCGCTTCGGCTTTGAACTGAAGGATATCAGCGACATTGTGAAGGACTGCTCCTTCCAGGTCTTCTCCGCTCCTGTGGCGGCGGGGGGCTCCGTGCGCCTCATCAACGTGGAGGGCGGCGGCGAGCACTTCCCCCGGAAGAAAATCGATAAGCTGGCCGAGTTCGTCAAGACCTACAAGGCCAAGGGGCTGGCCTGGACCCGCCTGCACGGCGGGGAGGTCACCAGTTCCTATCAGAAGTTCCTCACCGAGGAGGAGAACCGGGCCATCCTGGAGCGGGCCGGGGCAAAGGACGGCGACCTGGTCCTCATCGTGGGTGATGCCAAGGACGAGGTGGTCTTTGCCGCCCTGGGCGCCCTGCGGTGTGAGTGCGCCAAGCAGCTGGGCATCCTGGACCCCATGGACTTCAAGTTCCTGTGGGTGACGGAGTTCCCCATGTTCGAGTACAGCGAGGAGGAGGGCCGCTATGTGGCCATGCACCACCCCTTCACCGCGCCTATGGACGAGGACTTCGACAAGCTGGAGACCGACAAGAAAAACTGTCGGGCCAAGGCCTACGACATCGTGCTCAACGGCACTGAGCTGGGCGGCGGCTCCATCCGCATCTCCGTCCCTGAGACCCAGGAGGCCATGTTCCGGGCCCTGGGCTTCTCCGACGAGGATGCCATGGAGCGCTTCGGCCACCTCATCAACGCTTTCAAGTTCGGCGCTCCCCCTCACGGCGGCTTGGCCTACGGCCTGGACCGGCTGGTCATGCTCATGGCCGGGGCCGACTCCATCCGGGACGTCATCGCTTTCCCCAAGGTTCAGAACGCCAGCGAGCCCATGACCCAGTGCCCGGACTTCGTGGACGATAAACAGTTGGACGAGCTCTCCATCAATGTCACCAGAAAAGAAGCTCCCGAAGAGAACGCCTGATCCCACGCCGCTCAGACAGAAATACAGAGGCACCCGCTTCAGCGGGTGCCTCTCTGCGTTGCCGATCACGGACGGATGATATTCTCTGAGATCTCACTCAGAGCCTTGGCCGCCTCCATGTCAAAAGCCTGACACTTCGCCAGGTCGCCCAGGGACACGATCCCCACAATCTTCCCGCCCTCTGTGACTGGCAGACGCCGGACCTGCTGGGCCGCCATCACACGGGTGGCTTCTCTGCAGTCATCCCCCGGGGAGACCGTGGCGCAGTTGCGGGTCATGATATCCCGCACCGGCACCTGGGCCGGGTCCTCCTCCGCCGCTACACACCGCAGCACGATATCCCGGTCCGTCACGATCCCCCGCAGACGTCCGTCCCCGCCGCACACAGGAAGAGCTCCCACATTGTGCCGGCTGATCAGCCGGGCTGCCAGGGCCGCCGAGGAGCTGGGCTCCACTGTCACCACAGCGGGGTTCATCAATTCACGCACTTGCACACCAAAAACCGCCTTTCTGTCAAAGCTCTTGTATGCTCCAGTTTTCCCCAAAACAGGCGGTTTTATTCAAAAGCCCGGAGCGCAGAGCGCACTCCGGGGCTTTTTTACGGGTTTTCTTCATTTTCCAGGAAATAAGACGCCTCCATGTCCGCTGTGGCCAAGGCGAAGGCGAGCGGATATTTTTGAAATGCCTGCCCCACAGTGCGGGCGTCCTCCGGGCCGGAGAAGCCCATGTGCCAGCGGATCGCCATGGCCTCCTCCCGGGTCAGCCGGATGAAGCCGTTGGCGATGTACACGCTCTTTTCCCCGTGTCCATAGGGCAGAGGGTCATCAAAAGTAAAGGTGGGGACCCGCTCCCACTGTCCAGTGGCATCGTTCTTCACGTTCCGAAAGCTCTTTTTATAGCAGCCCACCTTGCACAGATCATGGAGCAGGGCCACCACTGCCACACTCTCCTCACTGTACTCCAGGCCATACAGCTCCTGGACCCGTTCCCGGGCCAGATAGTCCACCAGACAGTGGTAGACATTCAGGCTGTGGTCACACAGCCCGCCCGCATAGGCCCCGTGGTATCGGGCGGAGGCGGGGGCGGTAAAAAAGTCGCTCTTGTTCTCCAGATAGTCCAGCAGGGCGTCTGCCCCTGGGCGAGTGATCTTCTCTCGAAAGATCTCGATAAATTCCTCTTTGCCTGACATCATATCCCTCCATCTGCCTAACTGAACTGCCCGGCAGCCCAGCACATTTTTAACAGTAAAGCACATTGTAGCATAGAGGTGAAAAAAAAGCCATAGTAGATAGATCTCTATCTCTACTTACAAAAATTTTTATCATCCAATAAATGTAATTAAATCCAAAAAATCCACAAAAAATCTGCCGTCTATTTGTGAATTCTGAGGAATTTTTGAAAATATGTTGCATTGAACGGATTGATCGCACATAATAGGCCCATAGGAACTCAACCAGTTCCCCCGGGCACCTGTATGAGGGTTCTTAGCGGGGCATAGGAAAAGAAGGACATTATGGAGAATGGAAATGCAAAAGAGCGCCGTATCGCTCAAGAACTGGAACTTCTAAAGCAATATCAACGGGTCTCTGTAAAAGATTTGGCCGCTACACTCGAAGTCTCTGAGATGACCATCCGACGGGATCTGGATCTCCTGCGGAAAAACCATGTATTGGAACGGAGCTATGGCTATGCGACTCTCGCCAAAGGCGGCGATGGCTATGCCTATGATGGAGAAGTTTATGACCTTCGTCTGGCCCGAATTCAAAACCTCAGCGAAAAAGACCGTATTGCCAAATACGCCGCCACGCTGATTGAGCCAGGAGACTGGATTTTTTTGGATAATGGCACCACTGTGGGGCGCATTACCTCATATCTCCCCACAGATTTTGAATTTACAGTCTTATGTTATAATTTTACGATCCTCGCGGAACTGCTTAAGCGTCCAAATATTAAAATCATTTTTCCCGGCGGCTATTACCATCCGGAGGATTACAATTTTACCTCTCCGGAAGCTGTGGATTTTATTCGCCGGCACCGTGCCAACAAATCCTTTATTTCTGTCTCAGGGATCCATCGCAGTCTGGGCATTACCTGTATCAATGCTCATATTGTGGATAGTAAAAGAGCATTGATCGATTCTTCCGCACAAAATATCATGCTGGCAGATTCCAGTAAATTTGATTTGGTAAAAGCCAATCATTTTGCTGAACTTCATGATATGGATATGCTGATTACAGATAATAAACTCTCTCTGGATTGGCGGGATTTCTTAAACAACGCCCAAATAAACTTAAAATTGGTGTAGTTACATATTGTGAAAGAAGATCTCCGGCAAAGTACCACATGAGTTGGTATTTTGCTCGGAGATTTTTTGTTTGATCAAACATATATTTTGTGAAATTATTTTGCTAAATGAACAAAAATAGCTAAATTGAACTAGATAATACGCCAAAAAAGTGTTTAATATATTGACTTCGCACATTTTAGGTAGTATTATCAAACAAAAACAAAGATTATTTCTTCTTATTTATGTTCAAACAAACGTTTTAAAGGGAGAAGGAACACCATGCGCTTTACAGAAATCACAGATGATCTGACAGGTGCGGCCGACTCCGGCAGCTACTTCACTGCCCGGGGGCAGCAGCTGAAAATCTGTACCTCAGGAGAAAGCAGTTTAAACAGATCAGATAATGAACTTCTATCTGTCAATCTGTGTTCTCGAAACGTGGAAGGCGAAGTGGCCCGCAGAGTCCACAGTGCGCTGTTGAAAAGACTTTCAAAAGAGACTGGCCATATTTATATGAAAAAAATCGGCACTGGTTTTCGAGGCAACGATTCCTATGAGCTGGAAGGACTTCTGCAGGCCTGGCCCGACTACCTCGTCTTTCTCATTGACAACGCGCCGGATCTGGGTACCTTTACCCTCTATGGGCATCAGTACTGCGAGGGAGAGATCCTCCCCAAATCCCTGTATGCTAAGGATCCCATTTTCCCTCCCAAGGAATCCTATATTCCAGATATTCTTTCCCACGGGACAAAGCTCCCCATTGGGCTTGTGGACATTGATACTGTGAAAGGCGGCGATCTTGCGGGCGCTGTTCAGCAGCAGATAAGTAGGGGCTGCCGGATTCTGGTCTTTGACGCCATTACCAAACGGGACACGCTGCATATTATTCGTACGCTACAGCCTCTCTATCCAAAGGTCTTTTGGACCGGTTCTCTCGGGCTTGCGGATGGTCTGGCCGAATATCTCTATGGGCCGGAACAGCCCCTCCCTCCGGCCGCAGTCCGCCAAGTGCGCTGCCTCGGCTTCTGTGCCTCCGCATATGAAATTGCGAAAAAACAGCTTGCGTATTCTCAGTCCCGGGGGCTTACAGTGGTTCCTGTGGAAATAGACGCCTATATAGAGGGAGATCAAACTGTCCCCCATCGGGCGGCGGCAGCGGCTCTGGATGCTTTGGCGCACGGCAACGTGATCCTTGCCCCTGCGGTTGAGCGGTACTCCTATCAGCCTGGTACCAGTGTCAGGATCATGGAGTGTTTCGGAACTCTCGCCCCCCTTGTCTGCGAATCGGCTGTATTTGACCGGCTCATCATTGTAGGCGGTGAGACCTCCCAGGCCATCTTTCGCCACCTGCATGTAAATCATCTGGAACTAGGTCGGGCCTTGGAGCCCGGCGTTGCTCAAGGCAGGATTCTGGACGGCGCTCTCACTGGCAGAGAATTTGCCCTGAAGGGCGGCAGCATGGGCAGTGTTCCGGTTCTTGAAAAAATGATGTGCCGCTGGGAGGACGTCCAATGAACTGGAAGGAATCTTACTCCGATCAAATAGAAAATCTGATCTCCTACTCCAAACTGATCTATCAGCGCGGACTGGTCAGCGCTGCCGGCGGAAACATCAGCGCCCGGTGCGGCCGACATGTGCTGATCACGGGAAGCAATATCCCTCTGCGTGCTGTTACGCCGGAGGGGCTGGTGCTCTGTGATGAAAACGGCACTGTTCTGGATGCCCCCCCTCATCTGCGTCCCTCCAAGGAGTCTGCTTTTCATCTTGGCATCTACCGAATCCGCCCCTCTGCACAATATGTTCTGCATGCTCACCCTGTGTTTTCCACGATTTGGTCCATGCAAAATCAGGAGCTTCCTCTCTACACAGAATCCGCCAAATTAAAACTTGTCCATGTCCCCCTAATCCCAAATGGACAACCGGGGTCTGCTGATCTGGCGGAGAAGGTGCTCACAGCGGTCTCTCACACCTCGGAAGATACCACAGCTTTTCTGATGGAAGCTCATGGCGTTCTGATCCTTGGAGAAACTATGGAGAACTGCTTTCATCAGGCTGAACTGCTGGAGGACAGCGCCAAAATTGCCGTCTTTCAGAAACTACTCCACCCCTAAGCGCTGTTCACCGCTCACAGGCAGAGCGGGTCAGATAAGAAGAGTAAAATGAACACACTGAAAGGAGAACCAGAAATGAAACAATTCAAAAAACTTGCCGCTCCTCTGCTTGCCGCCGCCCTTCTGATGGGTACCGCCGCCTGCGGCGGTGGAGGCGCCACATCTTCCGCAGGCACATCTTCGCCTGACTCCTCCTCCCCTTCTGCAGACGCTGTAACCTTTACTGTTACGGCAGATGTCACCGGGGACCGGGCTCCCTATGTGGAGCGCTTTGCTCAGCTGGTTGAAGAAAAAACGGAAGGCCGTTACACTGCTTCCATTATTGCAGCTGGTTCTCTGGGCACTGGCTCTGATATGGCCCAGATGCTTCAGATGGGCACGCTGGATGTGCTGATGAGCGATGACATGACCATGGACGGTGTACTGGACGGTGCGCTGGGCTTTGCTTGGCTCCCCGGACTGGTGGCGGATTATGAGGAAGCTGACGCCTACTATAATAATGGCTGGATTGCGGACAAGGTAGCGGAGATTATGGCGGAGAACGGCCTGATTCGAATCTCCTCCTTCTGCAACGGCTTCCGCCAGGTAGGCAACATTGTCCGCCCGGTCACTGAAATGTCCGATCTGGCGGGACTGAAAATCCGCACCCCCTCCGTAGAATCTGTGGTGGAATTTTACGAGAAGTGCGGTGCCCTGCCTGTGATGATCTCCGGCTCTGAGGTGCTGAATGCCCTGCAGACCGGTACAGTGGACGGGCTGGATAACGCCGTGTTTAACTACACCAACCAAGGCATCACTGATGTGATCACCCACATCACTGAGCTGAATTACTGCTATTCCGGCGGCTGCTTTATCGCCGGTTCCCCCTTCTGGGACAAGCTCAGCGATGAGGACAAGGCCATTTTTGCGGAATGTGCTCAACTCGCTTCTGATGAGTTTACCACCTTCTTCCGGGAAAAGACGGAGTCCATGACTCAGGAGGGCCTGGAAAGCGGTCAATGGACCGTGGATCAGCCTTCTGACGATATGAAGGCTGCCATGCAGGAGATTTCCGAGGAAATCTGGGAGGAGAGCCGGGAGAAATATGGTGATGAAATCATGGATGTCATCATCAGCGGCGAGTATAGAACACTGTCTGAAAGTTGATTTTCTATAATCCTGGATTGATACACTAAAACGGAGCCTGAGGTTTTCTGCGGGAGAGCTTCAGGCTCCCTCTTCCAATAACTTTTCAACTGCAAAGGAGGGAGTTTCCCCATGAAATCACAAAGCACCCTGTTTCAGGGAGCCAAGCGGCTCAACAATGTTCTGCTGGGGATTGAGACCTTTTTTATGGCCCTCATCACCATCGCATTGGTGGCGGCAATTTTTATTGAGGTAATCTGCCGTTACTTTCTGTTTATCTCCGCTGCTTGGGCTGAGGAACTCACCCGGTATCTGTTTATCTGGCTCACCTATATTGGCTCTGCCTATGCGGTCTATGAGGGCAGCCATACAGAAATTGATGTCCTCAAGCAGGTAGTTGCAAATTTCAAAGAACCCGCCCGAAGGCAGGGGCTCAGGCTGCTGGAGTTGTTTTCCATTTTGTCCACCTTTCTTTTCCTTTTGGTGTTTGGCAAGCTGTTTTTTGATTACATGATGACCATTTGGGCCACGACCCAGACCTCCCCCACCATGAGGATCCCCATGGGCCTGGTCTATCTGCCTGTATTTATCGGCGTAGTGCTTTGTGCTCTTCATGAGGTCTATCTGTTTATGGAGTGGATGGTCCGGGGCCGTGAGGGCGGTGAGCCCCAGGCCACCGCACAATGACTTGAAAGAGGTGAAATTATGTCTGCCCTTACCGCACTTCTCGTCTTTCTGATTTCTTTCGCACTGGTCGCGGTGTTGTTCCGAATGCCGGTATCCTTTGCTCTGGGCACCTCTTCCCTGCTGGTTCTGGCCTATGCCGGCTTCCAGCTGGTCACGGTCCCCCAGTTTGCTTTCTCCGGTCTCGACAGCTTCGCGCTTCTGGCGATTCCCTTCTACATTTTTGCCGGTGTTATCATGGAATACAGTGGCATCTCCAAAATGCTGATCGACTGGGTAAAGTCCTTTGTAGGCCGGGTCCGGGGTGCCACTGGCATTATTACGACCTGTGCCTGCATGGCCTTTGGCGTTCTTACTGGCTCAGCTATGGCCACCATCAGCGCCATTGGAAAAATGATGGTGCCTGAACTGGAGAAAGAGGGGTATCCCCACGGCTATTCCTCTGCTCTGCTGGCCGCTACCTGTTTTCTTGGGATCCTGATTCCCCCCAGTGTCCCCGGAATCATGTATGCGCTGGCCTCCGGAGCCAAGATCACCCCCGTATGGATGTCCACCATCGGCCCTGCTTTTATTTTTGCCATTGGCTATTTTATCATCAACTATTTCCGAATCGGCCGCCACCAAGCCAGGCCGGAAAAAGTTGAATTTCATCCCACAGCCAAACTGCTGGAGATTGGAAAGTCCACTATTTACGCCATCCCCGCTCTGCTGATGCCCATTATCATCTACGGCTGTATTTACGGCGGGCTGTGCACGGTTACCGAAGCTGGTGCTGTCAGCTGCGTCTATGGAATCTTATATTTCTTTGTTCTGAAGATTATCGATAAAAAGAAAATCCAAATTACCTTCTGGCGCTGCTGTGCCATTGCCGGCGCCTCCACTGCCGTGATCGGTCTGCTGAACGCCTTCTCTGCTGTCGCAGGCAAAGTAATGACTTTGGCGGGCATTTCCAACTTTCTCTCCAACCTGATTACCGAAAATATCAGCAGCCGCGTTGGTTTTCTTTTGATGATCAATGTCATCTTCCTGTTCATGGGAACCTTTATGGATATCAATGCCACCATCCTGATTATGACCCCTCTTCTGCTGCCAGTGGCACAGACCTATGGAATTGACCCCATCCACTTTGGTGCCATCATGCTGGTAAATATGTGCGTCGGCTTTCTGACTCCTCCCTTTGCTGTTGGAATCTTTGTCAGCACTAAAATTGCTCATTCTACATTTGGAGATACTGTGCGGGAGGCAGTTCCTTTCATCGGTGTCGGCTTAATTGCCATTGTTATTACCACCTTCTGTCCTGAATATATAAATTTCTTTGTCAACCTATTTTCATAACTGTTCGTTAAGCTCTATAGTCAAAAGAAAAGAGGAAATTCTTTATGATTGGAAAGGAAATACGCCTGAAGCGCCTGATTCCAGGCACGGATGGAAAATATTTTGGTTTAACTGTGGACCACGCCATTGCCCGCGGTGTCATGCCTGGCCTTGATACGATAGATGACACCCTGAGCAAGATGGTCGCCGGAGGTCCCAATGCCATCACTATGCATAAGGGCATTGCAGAAAAATGCTTTGCGCCCTATGCGGGCAAGGTCGCCCTCGTGCTGAAGCTCACCACCTTCGGCGTGTATCACTTTGACGAAGATGTCCAGGTAGCCGATGTGGAGGAGGGACTTCTCATGGGGGCCGATGCGGTCTCTGTCGGCTGCATTGTGGGCGGTGACAATCAGGACCAGCAGCTCAGAATGCTCGGCCGTATCAGCAAAGAGGCCCTGAGAGCGGAAATGCCTCTGATCTGTCATATCTATCCCAGAGGAAATCATATCACTGGGGCTGACCAGTACAGTGTGGAAAATGTCACCTATGCGGCCCGGGCTGCCGCGGAACTCGGAGTAGATCTGATCAAGACCAACTATACCGGTGACTTGGACAGTTTTGCCAAAGTGGTCCAGGCGGTTCCGGCCCGCGTCGCCATTGCAGGCGGATTGAAGTGTGAAACCGTAAAGGAATATTTGCAGATGACCCGAAATGTTATGGACGCAGGGGCTGCAGGGGTTACATATGGCCGGTTTGTCTTCCGCTACCGGGACATAACCGCGTTGGTCAAAACCTTGAGCCAGGTAATTCATAACGGCATCTCTGTTCAAGAGGGGCTGGAGCTGCTGGAATATTTGGAGCGGGAACATCAGAAGGGTGGGGAACCATGTACCTGAACATTGATTCCGGAAAGTTGCGGGATGTGGTCGCATTTGGGCGTGCCACCATCGACCTCTACGCCAATGAGATTGGGCCCATGGAGGACGCGGTCACTTTCCATAAATATGTGGGCGGCTCTCCGGCCAATACCGCTGTGGCCATGTCCAGGCTCGGCCTTTCTGTCGGATACATCGGTAAAGTTTCTGATGACCAGTTTGGACGATTTATTACCCGCTATCTGGCAAAACAGGGGGTGGATGTCTCCCATATCGCGCTGGCTGGCCCCGGCATTCGTTCCGGGGTGACCATGGGTGAAATTCTGCCTGACCGGTGCAGCTACCTGATGTACCGAACAAACTGCGCGGATCTGCACATCGACTGCGCCCAACTGGACGAGTCCTATCTCGCCAGCCACAAGCTGCTTCTGATCTCTGGCACATCTCTCTCCCATTCCCCGGCACGGGAGGCAGTGTTTCACGCCATCTCTTTGGCACGGCGCAATCATGTGGCAGTAGCCTTTGATCTGGATTACCGGGAGGATACCTGGGACACCGTTAAGGAAGCCAGCCTCTATCTCTCCCTTGCCGCAGAAAAAGCCGATCTGGTCCTGGGAACCCGGGATGAATTTGATGTAATGGAGCATCTTCTCCACACCGGAAATCAGGACGACGCCAAAAGCGCTGCTTGGCTTCTGGAAAAAGGCGTGTCTGTGGTCTCCATTAAAAAAGGGAAAAAAGGTTCCCATGTTTTTACGAAGGAAGGAAAAACCGTGGGTGGCATCTATCCAGCACAGGTGTTGAAAACCTTTGGCGCCGGTGACTCCTATTCCTCCGCCTTCTTATTTGGTCTGCTTCACAATATGGAGTTGAAGGATTCTCTGCGCTACGCCGCCGCCGCTTCCTCCATCACCATCTCAGGCCACAGCTGTTCTGACTCCATGCCTACTTTGGAACAGGTAGAGGACTATATTGCCCACCACGAATATGTCCTGCCGGATACACCTTAAAGTCCGGCTATAAACCAGAGCCACAGTGCCCTGCCGGACGGCTTTTCAGAAAAAAGGAGCCTGATATTATGACAGTTCAGGAGAAACGAGCCAATTTTAAGTCCCAGATGATGGATTCCTCCCGGATGAAGGTGCTCTGCGGAGCCTTCGACGGCATTACAGCCCGGGCCGCCCAGGCGGCTGACTTTTTTGACGGCTGTTACATGGGCGGTCAGGCAGCAGCAGCCAGCCTGCTGGGTGTGCCGGATCTGGGTCTTGTCTGCGGATGTGAACAGACAAAGCACGCCCAGGACCTTGCCTCCTGTGTGGATCTGCCCTTTCTTATCGACGCGGACACAGGCTATGGGAATGAGCTGAATGTCCGCCGCACTATGCGGGACCTGGAGGCCGCCGGAATCTGCGGCGCGCATTTCGAGGACCAGGTCACGCCAAAGCGATGCGGCGGCATGAAGGGCGTCCAAATTGAAACTGCCCAAGTCTTTATTCGAAAAATAGAGACCGCTCTGACCTTTCGGAGAGACCCCAACTTTTTAGTTATTGCCCGCTCCGATGCCGCCGAGGTGGAAGGAGAGGATGAGGCTATCCGGCGTCTCAATCTGGCAGCAGAGGCCGGAGCAGACATGGGTTTTCTTTTCTCCTCAAAGGGGGTCTTTGAGACTCTGGATTCTGTCAAACGGGCCTGCGATCAAATAAAGGTTCCCATTCTGTACTGCCTGATGGAATTTTGCCCTGAGGTCTGTTTTACTCTGGAAGAGCTGCGTCAGGCAGGGGTTCGGGCCGTCATATGGCCAAATGGTCTTCTGATGCGCTGGTGCAAAGCCGCCTCCGACCTGATTCAGCAGTTTAAGGAGACAGGGGACTGCAAAACCTTTTTTGATCAGCTCATGCCTATTGACCAGTGCAATCAGCTGCTGGGGATTCGGGACTGGAACCCGTCCGGTATGTTTTGATTTCTCCTCAGACACCAGGCCAGCGCCGTATTTGGCGCTGACCTGGTGTTTTTTTCTTGTTCCTGCCATTCGAACCAGATATGATAGTTCCAGCCGCCTGGGCCATGACAGAGGGATTCCCGGATTGAAGCTGTCCCAAATTTCATATAATCTTAAGGAAATTTTTTATTTCCTTTAAAATGCCCCTGATAGGATAGTACCATCAAGAATTGGGAGGAATCACCATGCGCTTTGCCAAGACCGTTACCGCTCTCGCTCTGGCCTGTTCTCTGGCCCTGGCCATTCCCACTTTTGCCGCCCCTGCGGCGGAGGAGCAGGCTGGCAGGCAGGAAGACCTGGAGCTGCTCTATCAGACCATCCGGGATCGCCACCCCGGCCCCTTCACCAATACGCCGGAGCAGGAGTTCCTTGCCCGCATCGCTCAGATCGAGGCCCGGATAGACACAGAGGACAGCATGAGTTTTGGGCTGGATCTCCAGTCTCTGGCAGCCCTCATTGGGGATTCCCACACCACCACAAATCTTAACTCTATTCTCAGCAGCGGACATATGTTTCCCGTGTCTGTGAAGTGGATGGACGGGGACTGGGTGCTCTACCAGGTGGACGCCTCCCACCAGGGTGCTCTTGGCCAGCAGGTGACCTCCGTCAACGGCTTCTCCATGGATCAGGTACAGGAGAAGATGGCCCCTCTGATCTCCGCGGACAACGAGATCAAGCTGCGCCGGCAGCTCTCCCAGGTGTTCGGCCATCAGGAAATCATGGTCTACTGCGGACTGCTCAAGCCCGAGGAGGATCTGACCCTCACCTTGGAAAACGGCACGTCTATCACCCTCTCCCCTCTCTCCATGCAGGACCAGTCCGGCTGGCCGGAGATCAATGGCCTGTCCCAGCAGCGCCAGGGCAGCGCCCCCACTGATTACCAGAAGGGGACCTACTATTTCTCTCTGCCCCTGGACAGCCGCACCTACTATATCCAATACAACCAGTGCATGGAGGACCCGGAGCTGCCCATGGAGACCTTCACTGCTCAGGTCATGGCCGACCTGGAGCAGGGGAGCTATTCCGTCCTTCTTTTGGATCTGCGGAACAACGGCGGCGGCTCCGACGGGGTCATCATCCCCCTGCTGATGGAGCTGGCCCCCCTGGTCCGCAGCGGGGAGCTGGAGCTGTGGGGGCTGGTGGGGGAGGCCACCTTCTCCTCCGCCAGCATCAACGCCCTGGAGATCCGGGAGATGGGCGGCGGGCTGGCCGGTGAGCCCACCAGCGGCAGCGTGGACCACTTCGGCTCCACCGGCTCCTTCACCCTCCCCAACACGGGGGTCCGGGTGTCCATGTCCACCAAATTTATTGACACAGGCACCCTTCTGGAGTGCGCCGCCGGGCTGGGAGTGGAGCCCATCCAGCCCGACGTGACCGTCTATCAGACTCTGGAAGACTACCTGGCGGGCCAGGATACCTTGGTGGACGCCCTGTGCGCCCGCACAGAGCCCTTCCAGCCCCAGGAGCGGCCCGATGCCCCGCTCAGCCGGGGCCGGCTGACCGAGCTGCTCCGGCAGGCTGCGGAACAGGCCGGCCTGGACACTCAGGCCCCCATGCAGAGTCTGTCTGATCTGCTCCCCTGTGCCTGGTATGCCCCGGGCGTCTGCTGGGCTCTCTCCTCGGGGGTGGCCTCCGGCACCGGGGAGGCCATGTTCCAAGCCTCCCGTCCGGTCACCCGCCAGGAGGGAGCTGCCATGGTCTGGCAGACCGCCCGGCTCCTGGGGATGGCCCCCTCCGGCACCGCCGAGCTGACGGACGCCGGCTCCATCGCCTCCTGGGCGCTGGACGCCGCCCAATGGGCGGTATCCGCCGGCGGCCTGGACACTCAAAACGGCGCCTTTCATCCCCAGGATACCCTGACCCGGGCGGAGGGGGAGGCCCTTCTCTCTCTTCTCCCCTGACCCTGGCCCTCTTGTGTCACCCCTGCCTCTCCCAGAGCAGCACCGCGTCTCCGGCCTGCGCCTGGAAGGAGGCCTCGTCCAGATCCTCCAGCTCCTCCAGGTCCCCGGCCAGATACCAGACCTGATCCGCCCCGCCGTCGAAGGGGAGGGGGATCACCGTCCCGTGTCTGGTGTCCAGGACGATGCCGTTGTTGATCCCCACACTTTCGTGGTATGGGGAGCCGGGAGAGAGATACCGGGTCCACAGGCTGCCGGTATAGCAGAGATAGACCCTTCGGATGGTCTCCCCGCCCTCCTCCGTCACCCGGAACAGGACCTCCAGGCCGGCGTAATCCCGGCCCAGATATTTCATGTGGAAAGCCGGCTCCACCTCCTGGATGCGGATATCCTGTGAATAGGGGATGGGTGTCTGGAAGCGAAAGACCAACAGCCAGACCGCCACGCCCAGGGCTGCCGCACCGGCCAGCACCCGAGCGGAGAAACACAGCTTTTTCCTTCTCAGCTGCCTTTTTACCCCGGCCAGCACCCGGGCCTTCGACTGCTCCCGGTCCTGCTCTGGCGGGGGCAGCGGGTCTTCCCGGCGCAGCTCCTCCAGCCGGGCACGGCAGAGGGGACAGTTCTCCACATGCTCCTCCACCGCCCGGCGGCTCTCCTGGCTGCAGATCTGGTCCACGTACAGGGGCAGCAGATCCTGGATCATGGGACAGGGCTGATTCATCATAATGCCTCCTTGATTTTTAGTCTGGCCCGGTGAAAAGTGACCCGGGCCCAGCTCTCCGTCTTATGGAACAGTGCTCCTATCTCCCGGAAGGACAGCTCCCCCAGCACCCGCAGGGCAAAGACCTCCCGATAGGGTTCGGGCAGGCTGTGGAGTACCTGGTGGACTTCCATGGCAGTCTCCTTCTGCGCCAGCCGCTCCTCCGGCCCCTCCTCCCGGAGCTCCGGCTCCGGCTCCCGCCTTCTCTGCCTGCGGCAGTGGGTCAGCCAGGCGTGCTTGGCGATCTGGCACAGCCAGACCCGCAGGGTGCACTCCCCCCGGAACTGGCCGATATGCTCCAGCGCCCGGAAAAAGGTCTCCTGGGTCAGCTCCTCCGCCAGTACCGGGTCCCGGCACAGGGCCAGAGAAAATCGGTAGACGTCCTCCAGATAGTCCCGGTAAACTTCTTCAAAATCGATCACGCCCTCACCTCCCTTTCCACAGATAAGACGGCATCTCCCCCATTTCGTTACAAAAGATCCACCGCCATTTTTTGGCGGTGGATCTTTCTCTTTCCAATATTTTTAATATCGCTGCTCCAGGATCTCCACGATATCCCCGATCACGCCGTCGTCGCAGTGACACAGGATATGGGCTCCCCAGTCCTTCACCTCCTGGGCACAGTTGGCAGGGGCAAAGGGGACGGCGGACAGTGCCATCATGGGGATGTCGTTCTGGTTGTCTCCCACGCAGTAGATATTTTCTCGGGCGATCCCCAGCATCTGGGCCAGCCGGGCCACCATTCCCCCCTTGTTGCACCCATGGTCGGTGATCTCCAGGTACACGTGGTTGGAAAAAATAGCCTCATACCGGCGGGGGAAGTGGTCCAGAAGCCAGCTCTGCACCTCCTTCAGCACCCCGTGGTCCTGCTGGAGGATGGCTTTGGTCCAGGGCGTAGGCATCTCCCGAATGGGACAGACGGTGTAGTCGGTGCCCACCTTTTTCATGTGCAGGTCTGTGATCCAGTTGGGTCGGAACACATAGATATCCTCCCCGTGGTAGGCCTCCATCCCCAGCTGTGGAAATGCCTCCATCACCCCATCCAAGTCCTGAGGCGCACTGGGAGACAGATAGGTCTGCACCAGAAATTCGTCTTTTTGGAAGTCATAGATGGCCGACCCGTTGGAGAGGACCACCGGGGCATTGACGGGGGCCAGATGGACATAGGGAGCGAAGGTCCGGTGGGCGCGGCCGGTGGCCACGGTAAAACGCCCCCCCTGGGCGAGGAAGCGGTCCAGGGCCTCCAAATTCCGCCGGGGCACCTGACAGTGGCTGTCATACAGCGTGTCGTCAAAATCACTGACCAGCAGGACACCGTCGAATTTTCCCAAAGAAAAAACCTCAATTCTGTTTCGTCAGCAGCTTCTGCCGCAGAGCGGGGACGGACTGAAAGATCCCCAGAACGATCAGGTTGACCACAGTCACGAGAACGATCAGCACGCCGTTAAAGATCATGGAGTAGACCCAGGGGTCCACCATGGGCAGTCCCAAAAATTCCTCCGGCATATACATATACCACAGCAGGCCGCCGGACAGGGTGAGAGATACCCACCGTCCCAGCCCGGCCAGGAGGGTGCCCCACAGCCAGCCCAGCTTCTTCCCCGCGGCAAAGCCGCAGAGGAACACCAGCGTATAAGCCACCACATAGTCCAGCAGCATGGACTGCCAGGATAGAGCGATCCCTCCGCCCAGGAAGAACTGGAGCACACCGTTGACAAAGCAGCAGCTCAGGCTCCAGGCCGGGCCCCAGCGCAGGCAGTAGATCAGGATGGGCACCATGGCAAAGTCCACAGACCCCCCCTGGGGAAAGCGGTACAGCCGGAAGTAGCCCAAGATGGTGGCCAGCGCGATCATCAGCGCGGCCTCCACAAGGGCGCGGGTAGAGCGGGAATGTCGGTTCATCGTCGTTTCCTCCTGAAATCAAGATACCGCAGCACATCCGAACGGGTGCGTGCGGTATGAAGAGGACGACATATGGATCGTTCACTCCCTACGCCGGCATTACCCGGATCAGGTCAAGGGACCGGAGCTGCGATTCGCTTCCATCTCAGCCGGGAATAGCTCCCAGCGCCCCTGTGTTCGATTGTCTGCGGTCATGGTTATTGTATCCCAAAGGGACGGGCCTTGTCAAGCGTGCTCTTTTCTTTATCCACTCCCCCTCTTGTATGTGCCCTTTGAATGGGTCCATGACTGGATACTATTAGACACCTGCCGCCCTGCGTGGTATCCTGAAGACGATTTCTTGTACACTTTACACAATCCGTCAGGAGGTCTCTCTATGAAAAAGCTGCAATTCGCAATGGTCGGGGGCGGGAACGGCGCCCTGATCGGAGATATCCACCGCATCGGGGCCCAGTTCGACGACCTGGCCGAACTGAAGGCGGGCTGTTTCTCCCGCCACTGGGATAAAAATCTGGAGGCCGGAGAGAAATGGGGGGTGGAGCCCGGCCGCATCTATCCCGACTACCACACCATGCTGGAGGAGGAAGCCAAGCGCACCGGGGAGGACCGGCTGGACTTTGTAGTGGTGGCCACCCCCAACAACACCCACTACGAGATTGTCAAGGACATCATTGCCCACGGCTTCCACATTGTCTGCGACAAACCCGTCACCTTCACTAGCCGGGAGTCGGAGGAGCTGAAGGCCCTGGCCCAGGAAAAAGATCTTCTGTTCGGCGTGTCTTACAGTTATGCCCACTACGCCATTCTGGAGCAGGCCAAAAAGATGATCGCTGACGGGGTGCTGGGAAAGATCCACACCATCGCCGCCGAGTATCCCCAGGAGTGGGTGGGGCTGAACACTGCCCTCCGGGGAAAGGACGGCCTGACCTGGCGGGTCGATCCGGCCATCTGCGGCCCCTCTGGAGTGATCGCGGACATCGGCACCCATGTGGAGTATCTCATCAGCAAGGTCACCGGCCTCAAGCCCGTGCGGGTGCTGGCCCGCCTGCGCTCCATCCCGGATTATGTGCCGGTGGAGAGCGACGCCCAGGTGCTCATCGACTACGACAACGGGGCAGCGGGCATCTTCTGGACCTCCTTCGCCATGGTGGGCAAGAGCTGCTGCATGAAGGTGCGCATCTACGGCGACAAAGGGGGCATGGAGTGGAACGCCCACGATTTCATGGAGCTCCGGGTGGACATCGCCGGACAGCCCACCCAGATCTGGTCGGCCAATTATGACTACTGTGATCCCCAGGCCCGGAAGTCCTGCCGCCTCCCCAAGGGGATGCCGGAGGCCTTCCACTCCCTGTTCGCCAACTTCTACCGGGGTTACTGTTCCCATCTGCTGTCCCGGAAGGAGGGCAAAGATGAGCGGCCCTTCCCCTACTCCGATATCGATGACGGCATCCAGGGGCTGAAATTTATCGAGGCCTGCCTGAAGAGCCAGGAGGACGGGAACGTCTGGACCCAGGTGTGAGCGAAGGATATCAAAAACAGGGCCCGGGAAAACCACAGGGTTTTCCCGGGCTCTCTTCTGACCCTAGAAAATTTTCCACAGGAGGCCGGTGGGCCCTGTGGAATGGTCGATGTGAAACAGCGGGCGCGCTTTGCGCGCCCCTACGCAAAGACCGAAGGGGACCCCGTAGGGGCGGCTTCCAGCCGCCCGAAAAGCCTTCCCCCCACAGGGGGGAAGGTGTCACGGCATATGCCGTGACGGATGAGGGGTCTTTCTACCCCCGTCCCTACGTAAAGACCAGGGCCGCTCGTGAAAAACGGCGGGCGCACAATGCGCGCCCCTACGCAAAGACCGAAGGGGACCCCGTAGGGGCGGCTTCCAGCCGCCCGAAAAGCCTTCCCCCCACAGGGGGGAAGGTGTCACGGCATATGCCGTGACGGATGAGGGGTCTTTCTACCCCCGTCCCTGTCCCAGAGGGGTTCTGTCCTGCGGGGCGGAACCCCTTTCGGGCATCCTTCGGATGAAAACAGGCGGGGGCAAGACCCGCCCCTACGTAAAGACCAGGGCCGCTCGTGGAAAACGGCGGGCGCGCTTTGCGCGCCCGCTGGTCTCCCACCGGACGCCCCTATTCTGCCAGGGCAGGCGCGATACCCTCGTGGGGTATGCCCGCCAATTCAACACACCAGCGGCGGCAGCACAAACGGGGGGATGGGTGTCGTCTTCCACCCGCGCCGGATACGGGCGCCATGCCAAAGGCCCGCGTCTCCCGTATCGGGGGTCCGGGGGAAAGCGGACTGCGGGACTCAGGCGGAACGCATGTGGAGCCGTGGTCCCGCCGGGAGCGTCACCCGGCGGCGCTTTGCCTGCTTTGCCGCCGGGGGCAAAGTAGGCCGCCCCGCAGGGCGGAATCCCTTGGAGGCGGAGACGGTGGGATGGAAGGAAGACCCCTCATCCGTCACGGCATACGCCGTGACACCTTCCCCCCTGTGGGGGGAAGGCTTTATGTTGGCCCGCCGTATATTTTGTAGAGTCCATCACGATGAAAAAATAAAATCATAACGCCTGCCTAAAAGAGGGCAGACGTTGATTTTTACACACTATATTCCGAAACAGTATATTCTAATATTTTACACACCACAATATTGTACAATAAACCAGAGCCCTTTCATCTGGGGTGTGGATCTCTGCAATTCGTCCGCCCCAGTAAATAATCCACACTTGTATGATAGAAATCCGCCAATGCGGTCAACGTAGGAATGGAGATTTCAAGTTCACCATTTTCATAGCGGGAATAGGTCGCTTGACTGACATGTAAAAACTTCGCAATCTCTTTCTGTGAAAGGTCGCTGTCCTCCCGCAAATCCCGAATCCGTAATGGCATGGTCTCACCTCGCCATTATCATAGATTATGCAAAAAGCGTATTTTGAAATTTATACTAAATTGGTATAAAAGAAATTTGGAGGTCGCTTTATGCCAATCACAGACGAAGATTATTTTGAAAAAATCAAAAAAATAGACGTCCTGGCGGATGAGCTGGAGACAGAGATCACCGCCTCCATGCAGACCTGTCTGATCCGCTTCGGGGAGATCGTCCAGATCCAGAACGCCATGATCCAGAAGATGCATGCCCTGTCTGATGAAATTTTTCAGCTCCGGGCGCAGGCTGGTCTGGAAAACGTGATATGCCGGGCCTCCGGGCAGCAGGAGGCCCCCAAAGGATGGGATGAAGCAGACCCCTCCATTCCGGAACCATAAAAACAGCCCTCTGGGATAAAAATTTATCCCAGAGGGCTGTTTTGAACTGTTCTAAGGGGCGGCACGGGGCCGTCTTATTTGTATTTCCGGCTCTCCGCCACCGCCAGCTCGTCACAGCGGTTGTTGTATGGGTTGCTGGCGTGGCCCTTTACCCAGTGGAGCTTCACCTGGTGCCGGTCGCACAGGTCCAGCAGGCGGGCCCACAGGTCCGGATTCAGGGCGGGCTTTTTGTCCCCCTTCACCCAGCCCCGGGCCCGCCATCCCTTGGCCCAGCCCTTTTCCAGGGCATCGATGACGTACTTGGAGTCGGAGTACAGCTCCACCACACAGGGCTCATTGAGGGCCTCCAGCGCGGTGATGACGCCGGTGAGCTCCATACGGTTGTTGGTGGTCTGGGGCTCTCCCCCGGACATCTCTTTTTTGTGGGGGCCATACATCAGGATGGCCCCCCAGCCGCCGGGGCCCGGATTGCCGGAGCAGGCCCCGTCGGTGTAGATGGTGACTGTTTTCATGTTCGCCTCCTGTCCGTGTAGCCTTCCCCCCTCAGGGGGGAAGGTGCCCCCGGAGGGGGCGGATGAGGGGGACCTCCGTTCCACCGCCCGGCGGATCGTGAGGCAGACCCCCTCAAAATTCTGTTTTACATCCAAATTCGTAAAACGCAGCACTTCGATTTGAAAATTTGTCTGCAAAAAATGGGACCGCATCTGGTCATACTCAAGTGCATCCTTTTCGTAATGCTGTGCTCCATCTAATTCGATCCCCAGCCTTGCCTGAGCACAGTAAAAGTCCAAAATATATGGTCCAAATGGGACCTGTCTGCGAAATTGGACTGGATGCTGCTTTAAAAATTCATACCACAGCCGCCGTTCCTCCGGCGTGGCTTCTCTGCGGAGTTTTTGGGAAAAGGCTTTGATCTCTGGGTGCATCTTACGCTTCTCCCTCTCATCCATCACGGCTTTTCCGTGCCATCTTCCCCCCTGTGGGGAGAAGGTTTTTTGATCCCCTAACCCACCCGCGTGGAATCGGCGTCCGGTCATCAATACAAATCGTAATAATACCCCTGTAACTGTACCGGGCATTATCATAAATTGGGAGTCGAACCCAACGAATGGCCCCGCTCGTTGCCAAATCTGTGTGCCCAATGGCTCCGGCACTGAGAGCTTGACGCCCGCCTTCCGCGCTGCCAAATCGCCGGGAGAGGGCGCTCTTCCCCCTCCCGGCAGCTCTTTTTTACAGCTCCACCAGCTCGGTGGTCCAGTTTTTCTCCTGAATGGTCTCGTCCAGCTCCCGGAGTGCCTTGGCGTCCCGGTCCACCTGCTTCTGCAGCTCTCGCACATTGACCGCGCTCCTGATGCGGATCTCACCCACCGTCCGGCGGTTGACCACGGCGCTGGCGCTGTTCAGGAAGTCCCGCAGGATGCGCAGCCGGCCTGTCATGCACTCCCGGCGGGCCAGCAGGTCAGAGAGGGTCCTCCCCTCCCCCGCCTCTGTGGTGCTGTTGGTCCGGTTGATCCGGGCAATGAGCTCCTCCAGCTGGGCATAGTCCTCCTCCAGCTCTCTCAGCAGCTCCATGGGGTCCTCTGCGGGAGACTCCCCCTCCTGGACCAGGGCGTTGTTGTCCAGCCGGCTCTCCAGCTGCCGGATGCGGGTCTGGAGCTCCGAGCGCAGGGACAGCGCGTTGGCCAGTTTCATGGCATTGTCCTCCTTTTTCCGTCACAGGCGGCTCAAAATCTCACGCCGCTTTTCCTGATACTCCTCCTGGGTGATGAGCCCGGCCTTTTTCAGATCCTCCAGCTGCTTCAGCCGCTCTCCCGCATCCAGGGCGGTGGAAGGGATGTGGTCGTGGGTCCCGGCGGAGGGGCGGTCCGTTTTGTCCACATCCTCCATCAGACCGGCGATGGTCTCCTCTTCGATCCCGGTCTCCACGTCATAGCCCACCCGGTGGGGCAGTCCGTTTTTCCCAACGGCGCTCAGGACCCCCATCACCACAGCCAGAGCGCCCATGGCCAGGAAAGGCAGGGAAAAGAGGGGCGACAGCGGCATGATCTGGGTGACCGCCACTACCACAAAGACAAGGCCAAAAATGACCTGTACCACTCCTGCCATGCGGCGGACTGCCCGGGTGGCCCCGGTAGGCTGGCTCTGGACGGTGATCCGTCCCCGTCTTCTCCGGCTCATGCCCTCTCCTCCTATCCTAATTGTATTTTATATTCTGGTTATTCCTCTTCGGACTGGTTTTCTTCCGAAATGGGGGCCTCCTCCGCCCTCTCCCCGGCGGGGTCTCCCTCCTCCGTCTCCTGGGTGCCGGCGGTCTCCTCCCGGTCGGTGAGGGCAAGGGAGATGACCTGGTCCCCCTCCTCCTTGAAGCGCATGACGATGACGCCCTGGGTAGCCCGGCCGGCGGTGCGGATGTTGTCCACAGGGGTGCGGATCAGGATGCCGCTCTGGGTGACCAGCAGCAGGTCCTCGCTGCCGTCCACCACCTTGATGCCCACCACGCTCCCTGTCTTCTCAGTGACCATATAGTTCTTGATGCCGATGCCGCCACGGTTGGTGACCCGGTACTCCTCCACGGGGGTGCGCTTCCCATAGCCCTTCTCGGTGATGGACAGCACCTCATGGTCCGCCTTGGCCCGGGCGGCGCCCACCACGTAGTCGCCCTCCCGCAGGCGGATGCCCCGGACGCCCACGGCCTCCCGGCCCATGGGCCGCACGTCGTTCTCGTCAAAGCACACCGCCATGCCGTCGTGGGTGGCGATGAGGATGCGCTGCTGTCCATCGGTCTCCCGCACGGCGATCAGCTGGTCCCCCTCATCCATGCGCAGGGCGCGGATTCCGTTGTTCCGCAGGTTTTTCAGGGTGTTGGCGGGCAGGCGCTTCACGGTGCCGCTTCGGGTGACCATGAAGAGGAAGCGGCCGTCGTCCTCGATGGACCGGGTGTGGATCATGGTCTGGACCCGCTCTCCCGACTCCACCTGGAGGATATTGATGATATTGGTGCCCTTGGCCGTCTTGCCAGATTCCGGGATCTGATAGCCCTTCTTCCGGTAGACCTTGCCCGTGTCGGTAAAGAAGAGGATATAGTCGTGGGTGGAGGCGGTGAACACGTCCACCACGTAGTCCTCCTCCCGGGTGGTAATCCCCTTCTTGCCCATGCCCCCCTTGGACTGGGCGGCATACTCACTGACCGGGGTGCGCTTGATGTAGCCCGCCTGGGTCAGGGTGAAGACGCACTGCTCCTCCTCAATCAGATCCTCGATGTCGATCTCGTCCTCCACATCCTGGATCTCGGTGAAGCGCTCGTCCCCATACTTGTCCCGGATGGCGGAGAGCTCGTCCTTCAGCACGCCCCGGAGCATGGACTCGTCAGCCAGAAGCTGGTTATAGTAGGCGATGCGCTTCTCCAGTTCAGCGTACTCCGCCTCCAGCTTCTCTTTCTCCAGACCCTGGAGCCGCTTGAGCTGCATGTCCAGGATGGCCTGGGCCTGCACCTCGTCCAAGCCGAAGCGGGCCATCAGGTTCTCCCTGGCGTCGTCGTAGCTCTCCCGGATGGTCTTGATGACCGCGTCGATGTTGTCCTCCGCGATGAGCAGCCCTTCCAGCAGGTGCGCCCGCTCCTGGGCCTTCTTCAGGTCAAAGCGGGTGCGGCGGATGAGGACCTGCTCCTGATAGGCGATGTACTCGTCCAGAATGTGGCGCAGGGAGAGGATGCGGGGCTGAAGCTTCCCGTTGACCTCCACCAGGGCCAGCATGTTGATGGCAAAGGTGGTCTGGAGCTGGGTCTGGGCGAACAGCCGGTTGAGCACCACCTGGGGATTGGCGTCCCGTTTGAGCTCGATGACGATGCGCATACCGTTGCGGTCGGACTCGTCCCGGATGTCGGAGATGCCCTCCAGGCGCTTGTCCTCCACCTGGTCGGCCATGTTCTTGATGAGCATCCGCTTGTTCACCTGGTATGGGATCTCAGTGATGACGATGCGCACCCGGTCCTTGCCGAACTCCTCGAATTCGTGGCGGGCCCGGACCATCAGCCGGCCCCGGCCGGTGGCGTAGGCAGAACGGATGCCGCTGCGGCCCATGATGATGCCCCGGGTGGGAAAATCGGGGCCCTTGATGTGCTCCATCAGGTCGGAGAGCTGAGCCTCCGGATCATCCAGCACGCAGATGACGGCATTGATGACCTCCCGCAGATTGTGGGGCGGGATGTTGGTGGCCATGCCCACGGCGATGCCGCTGGAGCCGTTGACCAGCAGGTTTGGGAACCGGGAGGGAAGCACCTTGGGCTCCTTCCGGGTCTCGTCAAAGTTGGGGTCCCAATCCACGGTGTCCTTCTCAATGTCCCGCAGCATCTCGTCGGCCAGCTTGGACATGCGGGCCTCGGTGTAACGGTAGGCCGCGGGGGGATCGCCGTCGATGGAACCGAAGTTGCCGTGGCCGTCCACCAGCATGTAGCGCATGGAGAAGTCCTGGGCCAGGCGGACCAAGGCGTCGTAGACGCTCTGATCCCCGTGGGGATGGTAGCGTCCCAGCACGTCGCCCACGCAGGTGGCCGACTTCTTGAAGGGCTTGTCCGCGGTGAGGCCGTCCTCATACATGGCGTAGAGGATGCGGCGGTGGACCGGCTTCAGTCCGTCCCGCACGTCGGGCAGGGCCCGGCCCACGATGACGGACATGGCATATTCAATATAGGAACTCTCCATCTCGGGCACCAGAGGGGATATCTCGATCTTCTGGTCCGGGAAACGGATCTCCTCAGGATCATATTGGGGTTTTTTGCTCATATCTTAACTTTCCTCCACCTTCATGGATTCAACCTGTACGATCAGTGCGGAGCCGCCGCGGTCAAAGTGTGGAGACAGGCCGCCCGGCGTCCGCTCTTCTCAGTAATCCAGGTTTACTGCGTACTTGGCGTTGCGCTCGATGAACTCCTTCCGGGGCTCCACCTTTTCGCCCATCAGGACGGTGAACACCTCATCTGCCCGGACGGCGTCGTCCAGCTCGATGCGGCGCAGGGTGCGCTTCTCCGGGTCCATAGTGGTCTCCCACAGCTCATGGGGGTTCATCTCACCCAGACCCTTGAAGCGGCTGATATCCACCTTGGCGTTGGGATTGTCCCCTCTCAGCTCGGCGGAGATCTTATCCCGCTCTTCTTCACTGAAGGCCAGGCGGATCTGCTTGCCCCGGGTCAGCTTGAACAGAGGGGGCACTGCGGAGTAGACATATCCATTCTCGATGAGGGGGCGCATGAACCGGAAGAAGAAAGTGAGCAGCAGGGTGCGGATATGAGCACCGTCCACATCCGCATCGGCCATGATGATGACCTTGTGATAGCGCAGCTTATTCAGGTCGAACTCGTCTCCGATGCCCGCCCCCAGGGCGGTGATGACGGGGGTGAGCTTGTCGTTGCCGTACACCTTGTCCGCCCGGGCCTTCTCCACGTTGAGCATCTTGCCCCACAGGGGGAGGATGGCCTGGAACCGGGAGTCCCGGCCCTGGGTGGCGGAGCCTCCTGCGGAGTCGCCCTCTACGATGTAGAGCTCGGTGAGCTCGGGGTTGGCCTCGTTGCAGTCCCGCAGCTTGTCCGGCATAGCGGCCCCGCCCAGAGCGGTCTTGCGGCGGATGGACTCCCGGGCCTTCCGGGCGGCCTCCCGGGCCCGGTTGGCGGTGAGGGCCTTGTCCAAGATGGCCCGGCCCACCGCCGGGTTCTCCTCCAGATAGATCTCCAGCTTCTCACTGACAATGGCGTTCACCAGGGTGCGGATCTCGCTGTTGCCCAGTTTGGCCTTGGTCTGTCCCTCGAACTGGGCGTCGGTGAGCTTGACAGAAATGACGCAGGTGAGACCCTCCCGGCAGTCGTCGCCGGAGACTTTGTCATCGTTTTTCAGCACGCCGATCTTCTTGCCGTAGGCGTTGAGCACGTTGGTGAGGGCACGTTTGAAGCCCTCCTCATGCATGCCGCCCTCCGGAGTATGGACGTTGTTGGCGAAGGAGACGATGACCTCGTTATAGCTGTCATTGTACTGGAGGGCCACCTCAGCCATGGAGTCCTCCCGGTTGCCGGACATATAGATCACGTCAGGGTGCAGCGGGTCCTTGCTTCGGTTGATGAAGGTGACGAATTCCCGGATGCCCCCCTCGTAGCACATATCGTCCTCCTGCTCCCGGCCGGGGCGCAGGTCCACGGTCTGGATGCGCAGGCCAGCATTGAGGAAGGCCTCCTCCCTCATCCGGGTGTGGAGAGTGTCATAGTTGTACTCCAGAGTCTCGAACATCTCCGGGTCTGGCTTGAAGGTGACGGTCGTGCCCGTATGGTCGGTCTTTCCCACCACCTTCATCTCCTGGGTGATCTTTCCCCGGGAAAACTTCATCTCATAGATCTGGCCGTTCTTGTGTACCTGGACCTCCAGCCACTCAGACAGGGCGTTGACCACGCTGGCGCCCACGCCATGGAGGCCGCCGGACACCTTGTAGCCCCCACCGCCGAACTTGCCGCCGGCATGGAGGACAGAGAACACCACCTCCAGCGCGGGACGCCCGGTTTGGGGCTGGATATCCACAGGGATGCCGCGGCCGTTGTCAGTGACAGTGATGGTGTTCCCGGGATTGATGGTCACCGTGATGTCGGTGCAGTAGCCCGCCAGGGCCTCGTCAATGGAGTTGTCCACGATTTCATAGACCAGGTGGTGCAGACCTGACTCCGAGGTGGAGCCGATATACATGCCCGGCCGCTTGCGCACCGCTTCCAGTCCCTCCAGCACCTGGATCTCCGAGGCGCCGTACTCGTGCTCCACCTGGGTGGAGTTCAGTTCCAATTCTTCTGCCATAATAACCTCCATATCGAAATGCAGAAGGCAGAATACAGAAGCGGGAGAGATGAGGCTCTCTCCGCTGGTCCCTGCCGTTCCGATATCCACTTGTTCCGCCCGGAGGACCGGGCTTCTTCACTCTGCATTCTGCATTCCATCATTCTGCATGATTCAAAGCAAATTGCTCTCCGCCCGCCGCAGCAGTGCGGCGGAGGACAGCTGAGAGATGTAGACTGTGGCCGTCCCCTTCTCCTCCCCTACCAAGACAAAGGAGCGGGGCAGGTCATCGCACACCGAGATGACTCGGCCCTCCTGTTCCGCCCGCTCTAGGAATTCCCGGGTCTTATAGGCCCAGCTGGCGTTATCCAGGTCAAAGATGCCCAAAATCTCCCGATGTGGCACTGCCACCGACTGGCCCAGGTGCAGATACATAAGCGCCTCTCACTTTCTTCCTTCTCCAAAAACATGTACGGCACTGTCTGAAAAGACCGCGCCTGTCAAAGGAAACCCCGTTTATCCGGGTCAGCGGCGGGCCCTCTCCTGCTTCTCTCTCCATCTGCCAACTGACTTTTTAATCTGCGCCACGACCAGCCAGATAAGCCAGATCCACAGAAAATACAGGGCCCAGTAGAGCAGGATACCGCCCCATGGAATCGCCCCAAGCAAGAAGAGAAAGGACAGGGCCAGTCCAAGCACTCCCAGGCCCGCAGGCACCCAGACCGCCCAACGGTCTCCCGCCGCGATAGTGAGCACCAGCTGAAAAAAGCCGCCCAGACAAAAAGGGACGCTCAGTACGATCAGGACGACAATGCCATAGGCCGCCAGCAGCCCCAGCAAAGGAGCGACCAACAGGACGTGGAACATAGCTCTCCCTCTTTTCTATGGTGCTGTTCTGTCCGCATCTAGACCGGGGTCATGCGCCTGATCCCAGCCGCCCGCCCTGGATATGGAAACTCTTTCCATTCTCCAGTCCCTCTAATTTTTCCTCCTCACAGCAGGAAATAAACACCTGCCCGCCCTGGATGCGGTTGAGGACGAAGGCCTGCCGCCGGTGGTCCAGCTCGGAGAGCACGTCATCCAGCAGCAGCACCGGCCACTCGCCGGTCTCCTGAAAAAAGATTTCCCGCTGAGCCAGCTTCAGGGAGAGGGCCGCCGTGCGGGTCTGACCCTGGGAGCCGTAGGTCTTGGCCGGGTTCCCGTCGATCTCCACTGCCAAGTCGTCCTTATGGGGGCCGGACAGACACTGACGGCTGTCCAGCTCCGCCTGCCGATGGGCCTGCTGGTGCTCCAGCAGCTGGGGCAGGATGGTTTTGGCTCCGGCCAGGGGGTCTGTGACGGTGGAGACGGTCTCATACCGCAGGGAGAGCTCCTCCTTTCCCCCGGAAAAATCCCGGTGGATGGCAGGGGCGCTCTCCTGAAGGCGCCTGATGAAGTGAGCCCGGTAGTGAACGATCAGCGCCCCAGTCTGGGCCATACGGAGATTGAAGTCGTCCAGGGTGGACAGCAGGGACAGGTTCTCCTGCCAGTCCCGGAGTATGCGCACCTTGTGGTCATAGAGGCGGTTATACTCGCTGAGTGCCTGCTCATACCGGGGCCGCAGCTGGCAGATGGCGCTGTCCAGAAAGCGGCGCCGGGCCGCCCCTCCCTCCCGGATGAGATACAGGTCCTCCGGGCAGAAAAGCACGGTATTCAAAATGCCGGACAGCTCCCCCGCCGTCTTCAGCCGCACCCCGTTGGACCACAGCTGGCGCCGGGCCCCCCGGTTCAGCCGGGCCTCCAGAGTGAAGTCCCGGGCCCGGGAGCGCACCTCTCCCTTGACAAAGGCCCCATCCACTCCCAGCATGATCATCTCCCGGTCGTACCGGGCCCGGTGGGACCGAGCGGTGGACAGATAGGCCACCGCTTCCAGCAGGTTGGTCTTGCCCTGGGCGTTGTCTCCATAGATCAGGTTCACCCGTGGATCAAAGACGGCCTCCAGATGGACATAGTTACGGAAAAAGTCCAGCTCCAGCGACTTGACGATCATTGGACAACCAGTTCCGTCTCATCGTCAATGACCGCCCGGTCTCCCGGACGCAGCTTCTTCCCCCGCATGGTGCACACCTCACCGTTGACCGCCACCCGTCCCTCCTGGATGATGAGCTTGGCGTCTCCCCCGGTCTCCACCGCACCGGCGAATTTCAGCAGGTCCTGGAGCTTGATGAATTCGGTGTGGATCTGAATGGTCTCGCTCTGCATCAAAATCTTCCTCTCAGTTTGCCTTCAGCCGCACCGGCAGCACCATATAGACGAAATTCTCCTCCCCCTCGGCGGGCAGGATGACACAGGGGGCCACGCCGGAGGTGAACTCCAGGCGCAGGCGGTCTGCTGGGGCGGCCTTCAGTGCGTCCATCAGGTACTTGTTGTTGAAGCCGATCTCCAGCCCCTGGCCGTCCCCCGTGATGGGGCACTGGTCGGCGGCATCCCCGATGCCCGTCTTGGTGGTGATGGACAGCATCCCATCCCCGAAGACACAGCGCAGGGGGCTCTTCAGTTTGTCACTGATGATCAGGGAGACGCGCTCGATGGACTGGAGCAGGGTGCGGGCATCCCCCTCGATCTTGATGGTGTTGTTCCGGGGGATGGCATTCTTATAGGCCAGGAACTCCCCCTCCAGCCGGCGGCAGACCAGCACCGTGTCCCCCGCCTGGAACTGGATGTGCCGGGCCCCCTGGGCCACGGAGACAGCATCCTCCCCGGCGCAGATCTTTTCCACCTCGCTGAGGGCGGAGCCAGGCACCACGAAGGAGAAGGGGAGCACCCCCTGGCTGCTGTCCACAGGCTCGTGCCGAAGGGCGAGCCGGTAGCCGTCCACAGACACGACGGTCAGGCCGCTCTCGTCCACCTCGAACAGGGAGCCGGTGTGGACGGGGCGGCTCTCGTTGTCGCTCACCGCGAACAGGGTCTGGGCGATCATAGAGCGCAGCACCGGCTGGCCGATGGTCAGCCCGTTCTGCTCCTCCACCGAGGGCAGTTCGGGAAATTCTTCCGGGTCCGTCCCCAGGATGTTGAATTCCGACAGGCCGCACTTGATGTTGACCATATAGTTCTCCGAGGTGAATACCACCACGTCATCCGGCATCTTCCGGATGATCTCGCCAAACAGCCGGGCGGAGAGGACCAATGAGCCCTTCTCCCGGATCTCAGCCGGGACAGCGGCCCGGATGCCGGTCTCCAGGTTGTAGCCGGTGAGCCTCAGCTGTTCTCCGGCTTCAATGAGGATGCCTTCCAGGGCGGGAATGGAGCTTTTGACCGCCACCGCCCGGGACGCCGTGGACACGGCTCCCAGGAGCAGTGCCTTCTCACAGGAAAATTTCATGGGGGACCTCCTTCTGACTCCCGCCTCTCTCTGGGAAAGGACAGGATTTTTGTCGTAATAGTAGCCCGTAGGCAAAAAAAATGTGGAAAACCGCTGTGAGCCTTACGGCCCCATGGGTTTGGCCCTCCACAGGGGATGTGAACGAATCTGGAGGGTTTTCCACATGGGGCAAAAAACCTAAAAATCATCCACAGGGAGTTTTCCACATATCCACAAAATTCGGTGGAATGGTGGAGAAAACTTTATTCGTAGCGAATGTTGATGTTGGCGGTGATGTCCTTAATGATCTCGGCGGTCTCCGGGCTCTCCTTCACCATCTTTTCAATGCGCTCGATGGAGTGGAGCACGGTGGTGTGGTCCCGGCCCTCAAACTCCCGGCCGATCTCCTTCAGGGAGAGGTTGGTCATGCGGCGGATCTGATACATGGCGATCTGCCGGGCTAGGGAGATGTCCTTGGTGCGGCCCTGTCCCCGAAGGGAATCGGGCTCGATGTTATAGAATTTGCACACCTCATCAATGATCACGTCGGCGGTGGGGACGATGTCGGATTTGTCCTTGAACATGTCCTTCACCGCCCGGACGACGGTGTCCTTATCCACTGTGTCCCCCATCAGGTCCTGATAGGCCATGATCTTATTCACAGTACCTTCGATCTGGCGCACGTTGGCGGTAATGTTTTCCGCGATGAGCTGGAGCAGGAACTCGGGCAGCTCGATGCCCATGCGGATGGACTTGTTTTTGATGATGGCCATGCGGGTCTCGTAGTCTGGGGGCTGAATATCGGCCAGCAGGCCCCATTCGAACCGGGTCTTCAGACGGTCATCCAGCCGCAGCATCTCTTTGGGCGGCCGGTCGGAGGTGAAAACGATCTGGCGCTTGGCCTCATACAGCGTGTTGAAGGTATGGAACATCTCCTCCTGGGTGGAAGCCCGTCCGGCCACGAATTGCACGTCATCCATGAGGAAGATGTCGGCGGAGCGGTACTTGTCCCGGAACTCCTGGTTGCGTCCCTCCCGAATGGCCTGGATCAGCTCGTTGGTGAAGGTATCCCCTTTTACGTAGACCACCGACAGGCCGGGTTTGTTCTGATGGATAGAGTTGGCGATGGCGTAGAGCAGGTGGGTCTTGCCCAGACCGGACTCCCCGTAGATGTAGAGGGGGTTATAGCTGTGCCCTGGATTATCGGCCACCGCCCGGGCGGCGGCATGGGCAAATTTGTTGGAGGAGCCCACCACGAAGCGCTCAAAGGTGTACTCCTCCGTTCCAGGGATCAAATCGTTTTTTTTCGGCTGCTGGTATCGGTCAAGCTCCCCCTCGGTGAGCACAGTCACCTGAAATTCGGCGGAGAACAGCTCCCGCAGGGCGTTCTGGATGGCGGGAAGATACCGGCTGGCGATGATATCCCGTTTGAAGGGGGTGGGGGAGTAGAGGACGAAGCGGTCCCCCTCCAGTTCCACCGCAGTGGTGTCGTCAAACCAGGTGTTGATGGTGGTGGTGGTCATCTCGTTCTGCATCAGGGCCAGTACCTTGGCCCAGATATCAGCGGCTGGGTTCATGGAACTCCTCCATTCCTGTGGATTGAGATCCGGCGCCGGAAAACAGGGCCGGGAGAGGGCGGGCCCGCCGGAGAGCGGCCCCCTGGGAAGGAGCCGGCGGCATCAAAAAACAGCGGATCGCATTACACTTTATTATATCAAAAAAGGGACCAAATCGCAAGGTTTTGGCCCATATTTTATTTATAAGAGTATCTGTGAGTTGTGGAGATGGGAAAGAAAATACACAAGATATTGTGAATAAACGGGAGTTGAAAAAAATAAGGAGGATTTTGCGCAAAAATTCATTGACACAGCTGGATTTCTTAGTCTATAATAGGTGACGCTGTCCTGTGAGAGCGGGTCTTTCTGCCCTTTTTTGCGGGACTGTTTGTGTACAGACCGCAGCCGAAAGGCTGTTGCTGGACCGGAACGCCGGTCTGAATGCGCCGTCCAATGGACGGTGTCTGAACTTGAACGAGGAGGTGTCCCCCATGCTTCGTACCTATCAGCCTAAGAAGCGCCAGCGCTCTAAGGAGCACGGCTTCCGCAAGCGTATGGCCACCGCGAATGGCCGCAAGGTCCTGGCCCGCCGCCGTGCCAGGGGCCGTGCTCGTCTGACCCACTGATGTGGGGAAAGGGGAGGCATTCCGCCTCTCCGGACGAGGATCGAGATCTCCTATGAGATACGGCAGCGAGGACACAATCGACCGATATGCAGCTTGAGGGGCGTGGGAGAAATTCCCCCGCCCCTGCGGTGCATATGGGAAAAAGCGGGGCATCGATGCCCTATTGGACCGGGTCGGTGCCCGGGTGGAGGGATGACCGTGAAGCATACCGTGGCATTGAAACAGAATCACGAGTTCCGCCGCCTGTACAGCAAGGGCCGCAGTGCGGTCAGCCCCTATTTTGTCCTCTACTGCCGGCCCAACCGCCGGTCATACAGCCGCTTGGGCATCACCACCGGCGTCAAACTGGGCAACGCAGTCAAGCGCAACCGGGCACGCCGCCGGATCCGGGAGCTCTACCGGGGGGAGGAGCAGGCTCTGCTTCCCGGCTATGACATTGTAGTGGTGGCCCGCACCCGGGTGATCTATGGCAAATACGCCGACCTTCAGCGCAGCTTTCGGAGATTGACAGAAAAGCTGGAGCTGCGCCGGGGCCGGGAGGCGGGTGAAGCGCTGTGAAGCGTATCCTCATCGGACTGATCCGATTTTATCAGAAGGCCATATCCCCCATGCGGCCGCCCTGCTGCCGCTTTATCCCCACCTGCTCGGCCTATGCCGTGGAGGCGGTGGAGAAGTACGGCGCGTGGAAGGGCGGCTGGCTGGCCCTGCGCCGGGTCCTTCGGTGCAATCCCTTCCATCGGCAGAAGTCCATCCAATACGACCCTGTCCCGTGAGAGGGGCTCCCACGAAAGAATTTGAGACGGAGGCACATCATCAATGGGCGTTATGTACTACATCCTGTCCCCTTTCAGCTGGCTGCTGAACTTTTTTTACAGCTTTACCGACAGCTACGGTATTTCCCTGATCCTTTTTGCACTGGTCATCAAGATCATCCTCTTCCCCCTGACCATCAAGGGCAAAAAGGGTATGATCCAGATGAACCTGCTCTCCGGCAAGATGCAGCAGCTGCAGAAGCAGTACGGCAAGGACCGGGAGCGCTACAATATGGAGGTCCAGCGCCTCTATGAGCGGGAGAAGGTCAACCCCATGAGCGGGTGTCTGTGGTCCTTCCTTCCCATTCTGATCCTGCTGCCCCTGTATGCCATCATCCGCCAGCCTCTGCTCTACCTGATGGGGCTGGACAGCAATCAGATCGCCCAGGTGGCCGCCTCCGTGGACTGGCAGACGCTGGCCGTGAACCACGGCTGGGTCACTGCCGATGCCATGGCCAAGCTGGTGGAGCAGTTCAACGCGGGGGAGATCGCCACCGTGTTCCAGAATGTGGGCTATAACCAGCTGTATCTGGCCTCTCTGGTCAATGAGAACACCCTGCCCGCCATCACCGCCGCCCTGGGAGAGGGCACCCGGGTCTTTGTGATGAACTTTGATTTTCTGGGACTGGATCTGGCTATGCTGCCCACCTGGAAGATCTGGGAGCACCTGAACTGGCAGTACATCGGCGCCTTCCTGCTCATCGTGATATCCGCTTTCTCCAGCATCTTCATGTCCAAAATCTCCATGAAGACCAACCAGATGAACAACCAGAGCGGCAACGAGCAGGTGGAAAAGACCAATCGGATCATGATGTGGACCATGCCTTTGATGTCCCTGTGGATCGGCTTTATGATGCCGGTGGCCATGTGTGTCTACTGGATCGCCAACAGCCTGTTCTCCGTCATCCAGGAGCTCATTGCAGGAAAGATACTGAAAAAGGACTATGAGGCCGCCCGAGCCGCCGCCGCCGAGCGGGAGCGCCAGGAGAAAGAAGAGGAGAAGCGCCGCAAGGAGGAGGCCCGCCTGGAGCGTCAGCGCCGCCTGGAAGAGGAGAAGAAAAACCGTGGCAAAAAGAAGCCCGGCCAGAAGAAGAGCGACTCCGATCAGCCTGGCATCCGAAAGAGCGACAGCCGGGTGGGGATGCGGACCTATGCCCGGGGCCGTGCCTATGATCCCAACCGCTTCGGCGGCGTGACTCCCTACCACGACCCCAACGCCCCGGAGATCCCGGAGGATGCGGTGGAACAGGCGCGCAGGGAGAAGGGAGAACAGGCAGAAAACGCCCTGGCCGGAGAGGAGCTGGCCTCCGCCCTTCCAGAGACCAGCCCGATTGAGGAGGAGAAGGAGACCGCCGCCCTGGAGTCCGTCAGTGAGGCTATAGACGGCTCTGAAGAGGAACTGTCCGGGGAAGAAGCGGAAGAGGCTGAGCAGGATGAGTCCGGGGAGGAGCCTGACGAGGACAAGTCCAAGGATCAGGCCGAATAAGGAGGGTTCTGACAATGTTGAAATGGATTGAGACCACCGGTCGTTCGGAGGAGGACGCCATTGCTGCGGCCCTGTTTCAGCTGGGCATGGACCGGGATGACGTCTCGGTGGAAGTGATCGAGCGGGCCAAATCCGGCTTTTTGGGATTTGGCGGAAACCCCGCCAAGGTCCGGGTGAGCTATGAGGTCCCGGACGAGGAGCAGACCGCCCCCGCGGCCGCGGAGGAGACGGTTCAGGAGGCCGCCGCCTCCGCAGCGGAGGAGCAGGAGCCGGCTCCCGCACCCCAGAGGGAGGATGCCAACCGTCTCCTGCCCGGGGATGAGCTGCTGATCGCCGCTGAGGAGCCCGCCCCTGTTCAAGGGGATGACGGGAAGGCGGAGCAGATCCGGACCTTCCTCACTGGGCTGATGGAACACCTCCATGTGCAGGCCGTCCCTGAGATCACTCTGACCCCTGAGGGAAGCTATAAGGTGGTCCTTCAGGGCCAGGGCCTGGGGGCTATCATTGGCCGCCGGGGCGAGACTCTGGATGCCATTCAGCAGCTGACCAGTTACTCTGTGAACCACGGCCAGTCTAAGCGGGTGCGCATCCATGTGGATGCCGAGGGCTATCGGGCCAAGCGGGAGGAGTCTCTCCAGCGGCTGGCGGTAAAGGTGGCCGGCAAGGTGGTCAAATACCGGAAGAATGTGACCCTGGAGCCCATGAACGCCTACGAGCGCCATGTGATCCACACCGCACTCCAGGATCACCCCAACGTGACCACCTACTCCACCGGGACCGAGCCCAACCGCCGCACGGTCGTGGCCTATGCCCCCGGACAGAAAAAGTAGAGACTCACAGGCGCGGCGGGAATGAAATCCCGCCGCGCCTTCTTACACCGGAAAGGAGACCAGTCATGCCCACACCGCTCTATGATGCCCTGAGAGGATACGCCGCAAAAGCTCCCCTCCGCTTCCATATGCCCGGCCACAAGGGAGCCTTTCTTCCCTGCCCCGAGCTGGCCCCCCTGGCGCGGCTGGATGTGACAGAGATCCCGTCTACAGGGAATCTGTATGAGGATCTCTCTCCTATCCGGGAGGCCCAGGCCCTGTGGGCCCGCCGCATGGGAGCGGAGTACTGCCAGTTTCTCACCGGCGGCTCCACCATGGGTATCCATACCGCTCTGACCCTGTGCTGTCCCCCGGGGAGCCGGGTGCTGGTGGACCGGAGCTGCCACCGCTCCACCTTCCACGCCCTGGCTCTTCTGGATCTGGACCCGATATTTCTTCCACGCCCCTGGCTGGCGGAAGAGGGGGTGGCCGGCCCGTTTTCCCCCCTGGATGTGAAAAAAATGCTGGATCAAGATCCAACTATCAAAACTGTTTGTATTACATCACCAACTTATTGCGGATTGTTGTCGGATATTCCCGCCATTGCGGGAGTAGTCCACGCCCACGGTGGAAAACTGGTGGTGGACGGTGCCCACGGAGCCCATCTGCAATTTTTGGGGATGGATGCCTACCGGGGAGCGGACGCGGTGGTGGTGAGCGCCCACAAGACCCTGCCCGCCATGGGGCAGGCGGCCCTGCTGTTCACCAACGGCATCGACCCGGGACAGGTGCGGCGAACTGCCGCCATCTACGGCACCTCCAGCCCCTCCTACCCCATCCTGGCCTCCCTGGACACGGCCCGTGAGTGGCTGGAGGGACCGGGTGCCGGAGAGTATGGGCGGGTGGCCCGGCGGACCGCCGCCCTGCGGTGCCGGTTCCCCTCCCTGTGCCCTCCCCTGCCCCTGGACCCCACCCGCTTTACTCTGAAGGTGAAGAACGGGCCGGCCTTCACCGGGCAGCTGGAGAGCCGATGCAATATCTGGCCGGAGATGGAGGACGGGGGCCATGTGGTCTTTATCCTCACCGCCTGCGACGGGGAGGAGGCTCTGGACCGCCTGGAGTCCGTCCTGGAAGGGATGGAGGAGCAGATGGGGGACAGTGCGCCCCTGCCGCCCCCTCCCCTGCCGGAGCGGGTGCTCTCCCCCCGGCAGGCCCAGTTCGCCCCAGCGGAGGTCCTTCCTCTGGAGCGGACAGAGGGGCGGGTATGCACCTGCCAGCTGGCCCCCTATCCCCCAGGTGTGCCGGTGGTGGCCCCCGGGGAACGAATTGGGAAAAAAGAGCTGGCCTATTTCAGACAAATAGGCTATAATAATCGGGAAGTAACCGTCGCGGCCATGCCATGAAAAGGGGGCGGCGGCGCAAGTGAGGAAGCGACCATGGAATTGACAGCCCTGGCGGGCAATGCCCAGATCAAGGCCCAGCTGGCCCACCGGGAGGGGGACCTGGCCCACGCCTATATCGTCGCCGGCCCGGCGGGCAGCGGCCGGCATACCCTGGCCGCCCAGATGGCGGCGGCCCTGGTGTGCTCCGCCCAGCCTCAGCTCCGGCCCTGCGGCCGTTGTTCCCATTGCAGAAAGGCCGCCGGGGGCATCCATCCCGACATCACCGTGATCGCTGGCAGCGGCGGAAAACCCATTACCGTGGATCAGGTCCGTGCCCTGCGCACCGACGCCTATGTCCGTCCAAACGAGGCGGAGCGGAAGGTGTACCTGCTGGAGCGGGCAGACCGGATGAACGCCAGCGCCCAGAACGCCATGCTCAAGCTGCTGGAGGACGGCCCCGCCTATGCGGTCTTTTTCCTTCTGGCGGAGAACGGCTCCGCCCTGCTGCCCACGGTGCGCTCCCGATGTGAGACCCTGGAGCTGGCCCCCGTCTCCCCGGCTCAGGCGGAGGAGTGGCTGGCCAAGGCATTTCCCGGGAGAACGGCGGAGGAAATCCGCCGGGCCGCTCTGGAGTGCCAGGGCATCCTGGGCCGGGCCGCGGCGCTGCTGGAGGGCGGTCAGGAGGAGGACGGACTGGAGGAGACCGCCCGCTCCCTGTCCGCCGCTCTGGAGGGGGAAGATGAGCTGGCCCTCTTCGAGGCCACCCAGGCCCTGGACAAACTGAGCCGGGAGGAGCTTACCGCTGTACTGGACCGGACATTGATCCAGATCGGGGCCCGCCTGCCCGGCTCCCAGCGGCCCCGCCGTCTGCTGGCGGCCGCCGAGCTGCTGCGCCGCCTGCGGGACGGGGCGGACCTGAACGCCAACCCGGGCCAGGTGGCCGGATGGCTGTGCGCAGGGATGTTTCTGCGCCCGTGACTCCCTCGCGCCGGGGTGCCGTTCCCACCCCGTGCGATCCCCAATATAGCAACAGGAGGACCTTATGGTAGAGATCATCGGCGTCCGCTTCAAAAGCGGCGGAAAGCAATATTATTTTGACCCCGCCGGGCTGGAGGTGCAGCCTGGACAGGGAGTGATCGTGGAGACCTCCCGGGGCCTGGAATACGGAGAGTGTGCTCAGGGGAACACCCAGGTGGAGGAGGAGACTGTGGTCCAGCCCCTGCGCCCACTGGTACGCATCGCCACGGAGGAAGACGAGAAGACGGTGGAAAAAAACCGGGAGAAGGAGGCAAAGGCCTTCCAGATCTGTCAGGAGAAGATCGCCGCCCACGGCCTGGAGATGAAGCTGGTGGAGGCGGAGTACAGCTTTGAGGGAAACAAGGTGCTCTTCTTCTTCACGGCGGAAGGCCGGGTGGACTTCCGGGCCCTGGTGAAGGACCTGGCCAGCACCATCCATGCCCGCATCGAGCTGCGGCAGATCGGTGTGCGGGACGAGGCCAAGATGCTGGGCGGCCTGGGCATCTGCGGCCGGCCCTTCTGCTGTGCCCAGTTCCTGGACGAGTTCCAACCGGTATCCATTAAGATGGCAAAGACCCAGAACCTCTCCCTCAATCCCACCAAGATCTCCGGCACCTGCGGGCGGCTGATGTGCTGCCTGAAGTATGAACAGGAGGCCTATGAGGACCTGGTAAAGCATACCCCTAAGCAGGAGTCCTTTGTGGAGACGCCGGACGGGGCGGGGACAGTTTCCTCGGTGAACCTGCTGCGCCAGCAGGTCCAGGTCCGGCTGGACTCCGCGCCCGATACCCCCAAGTGCTACCACAACTGCGAGATCTGCGTAGTGCGCAATGGAAAGGGCAAGCGCCCCGAGGGCTATGTGGAGCCGCCGCTGGAGGAGCTGGCCAAGCTGCGCCGGGCGCCTGAACCGGAGGCCGCCCCAGAGCCCACTTCCTCCAACCCACTGGCCGCCGCCCTGGAGGCGGTGTTCAATGGGGAGCGTCCCCCGGAGCCGGAGGGAGAGCGTCCCAGAGGCGAGGGCGAGGGACGCCGCCGCCGCCGCAGAGGCGGCCGGAGCGAGGGTGCGTCCGGCGGGGAGAGCCGTTCCCAGGGTGAGGGCCAGCAGCGCTCCAGAAGAGAGTGGGAGCGCCGGCCGGAGAAGCCGAGGGACAAGGAGCCCGGGACAGCGGAGGCGGAGGGCGTCCAGGAGGGCGGAGAGCGGAAGCCCAGCCGCCGCCGGCGCCGCCGGCCCAGAGGGAACCGGCCCGCTCCGGGACCAGAGGGGAATGGCTGAAAGAGAAAAAAGCCCCGGACATCATAGGAGAGAGGATGTCCGGGGCTGACCCATCTTGGATCGATAAAGTGAGGTGTCCCGGATGCTGGGAGAATTTTTAAATGCGGTCTCCGCCGTGGTGGTCCTGCTGATGCTTATGGCGGTGGGCTATTTTATGGGGACCAAGGGCTGGATGAAAGCGGAGGAGAAAAAGTTCCTGAGCAAGTACATCATTAACATCGCGGTCCCCTGCAACTGCATCAACGGCCTGCTGAACAATCTGGACCAGAGCATGCTGGCCCAGGCGGGGCTGATGCTGGTATCCGCCATCATTGGAGTGGTCATCACCATCCTGCTGGGCATGGGGCTGGCCACCCTGCTGCGCCTGCCCAAAAACCGGTGGGGCGTCTTTGCCGCCATGGTGGGGGTGTCCAACACCCTGTTCGTCGGGCTGCCCCTGTCAACCCAGCTGTTCGGGGACGTGTGCGTCCCCTACGTCATGATCTACTATCTGGCCAACACCATCTTCACCCAGTCGGTAATTCTGATGCTGGTGGAGCGGTCGGGCACCGCCTCCCACAGCCGGGGAATCAAGGGCTTTTTGAAGGATGTGTTCACCAAACCCCCCATCCTCACTGTGATCGCCTCGGTGCTGATGCTGATAGTGGGCTTCCGTCCTCCCGAGGTGTTCATGAGCTTTGCCAAGTACATCAGCGGCTCCGTCTCCCCCCTGGCGCTGATCTACTGCGGCTTCATCATCTATGAACTGGGGCTGAGCAACCTGCGGCCCAGCCAGCTGCGGCAGATGAAGGGCCTGCCAACCATGCTGGCGGCCCGGCTGGTGATCTCACCGCTGATCTGTGCGGGCATGTGCCGCCTGTTCGGCATTACCGGCCTGGCCTATCAGGTCTTTGTAGTGGAGAGCGCCCTGCCGGTGGTCAGTCAGGTGACCGTAATGGCGGGGGACTTCGGGGCGGACGACAAGTATGCCGCCACCGGTGCCACCCTGTCCACCCTGGCCTGCTTTATCACCATCCCTGTGCTGATGGTGCTGATGGGGTGAGTGGATGGGATGGACACTTTTGACCGTGGCCGCCGCAGCGGGGGGCGGCCTGCTGCTGATGAGGCTGCGGGTCCCAGGCGGGATGCTGGTAGGTGCCATCCTGGGCGCGGTACTGGTGAACCTGACTACAGGACAGGCGTACATCTGGCCTCAGACCCGGGTGGTGGCCCAAGTGCTGACCGGGGCCTACATCGGCTGTCTGGTGACTACGGAGGACCTGAGACATCTGCCCCGGGTCATCCGGCCCTATCTGGCGGTGATGTCCACCTTTCTCGCCTTGAATCTGGCGGTGGGATTTTTCATCTGGCGGGTAACAGACCTGGATCTGCTCACTTCCCTGTTTTGTGCCGCTCCCGGCGGTATGACGGACACCCCGCTCATCGCCCTGGACATGGGGGCGGACGCCTCCATGGTGGCGGTGATGCAGTTCGTGCGGATGGTATTCGGCATGGCCTGTCTGCCCTCCATCATTGTCCTGGCCGACCGGAAGATAGAGGGGGACCAGATGGTGCCGGAGGAGGGTCAGGGAACGCACTCCCTGGAAAGAAAAAAGGCGCATGTCAGCCTGCGGAAGTTTCTTCCTACCTTCGCTGTGGCGCTGGCAGCGGGCATCCTGGGCAAGCTGTCCGGTGTGCCGGCGGGTACCCTCAGTGCCTCTCTGATCGCAGTGATCGTGCTGAAATTTGCGGGCAGCGCGCCCCCAATGCCCATGTGGGTGCGGCGGCTGGCCCAGGTGGTGTCGGGCTGCTGCATCGGTGCCGGAATCACCCGGGATCAGATCTTCCAGCTGCGCCAGCTGATCCTGCCCGCCCTGGTGCTGATCGCCGGGTATATCCTGGTCTGTGTGGGGATGGGCCGGGCGATCTCCAGGGCGTTTCGGATGGACTTGAAGGAGTCCATGCTCTCCCTCTCCCCCGCAGGAGCCACGGAGATGGCCCTCATTGCCGCCGACCTGGGGGTCCACAGCACCAATCTGGTGGTGCTCCAGATCTGCCGCCTGCTTGGAGTGACGGTCATCTTTCCCCAGATCTTCGCCCTGCTCTCCAATTTGATAGGATAAGATATGCTGTGCCCGCCTCCATAGGAGGCGGGCACAGTTTTTCCGCGGAGCAAAAGGACAGGCCCGTCATAAATCTCCCCGTCTGGGCATAGGATGCTTCAGGCTTGCTTACAAAAGGAGTGATCGCATGGGCGGTAAGAGGAGGGAGAGCGGACTGCGCGCTCTGCGCCGGGGAGCGGCCCTGGGGCTGGCGCTGACGGCACTGTGGATCTTTGGATTGACGGCAGATCTGTCCGGGGCCTGGGACGCCCTGGGGCGGCTGGGACAGACCCCCTCCTTCGTTCTGGGCGCGCTGAGTCAGGAACTGGAGGGGGCCCCAGCGGGGGACGGGCTCTCTCCCGACCTGGACCGATGGGGCCGGCTGCTGTTGGCCCAGTCCGCCCTGCTCTCCGGCGGCCGCCCGGCGGTGGACGCCTTTCTGGCAGAGCAGGCGCAGGCGGAGGAGCCGCCCGCCGAGCCCATCGACCAGGAGGAGAACGACCAGGAGGAGCCGGAGCTCTCCCCGGTCCAGCACGGCGAGGTGGTGGAGTACACCAATCTGGGGAAGGACGACGGCAGCTACCTCACCACCGACCAGATCTATGTGAAGAACAGCACCCAGGGCCAGGAGGTGGACGTGGCTGCCCTGGCCAGCCAGCCGGTGGACCTGAAACTGGGGGCGGGGCCCCAGATCCTGATCGTCCACACCCACGGCAGCGAGGCCTATACTCAGGACGAACAGGACGTCTATGTGGAGAGCGACCCCTACCGCACCACCGACTGCACCAAAAACGTGGTCCGGGTGGGAGAAGAGATGGCCCAGGTGTTCCGAAGCCAGGGCTTTGAGGTGGTCCACGACACCACCCTGTACGACTACCCCGCCTATAACGGGGCCTATGAGCGCTCCTGCGCAGGGGTGGAGAAGTGGCTGGAGCAGTATCCCACGATCAAACTTGTTTTGGATGTCCACCGGGACGCCCTGGTGTCGGCGGACGGGGCGGCCTATAAGCTGGTGAGCGAGGTGGAGGGGCAGAAGGTAGCCCAGGTGATGCTGGTGGTGGGCAGCAACGACTCCGGGATGGAGCACCCCAACTGGCGGGAAAATCTGGCCCTGGCCGTCAAGCTCCAGCTGGAGCTCACCCGGGACTGGGGACAGCTGGCCCGGCCCATCACCCTCCGCTCCAGCCGCTACAACCAGCACCTCTCCCCGGGTTCCCTTCTGGTAGAGGTGGGGGGACATGGAAATACGCTCCAGGAGGCCATCGCCGGGGCACGCCTCTTCGCCCAGAGCATAGGGCAGGTGCTCAAAACCATGGAGGAGCCGTAAAAAGGGCTGAGGGCCCCCGCTTAATGGCGGGGGCCCTCAGCATGTCAAAAAAGTTACAGTCTGCCGCGCGCAGGGTTTGTCCGCCGCAGGCGGACAAACCCTGCGCGCGCGAACTCTGTGAGGCTTATTCCACAAGCTAAAGGCCGCCCACTCCGGGGGGAGGGGGCGGCCCCTTGCTTTAATCCCTGGGGGCCCGGTAAAACCGGCCGGCCACCTGGTCCGTGCGCATCACGTTGACGAAGGCGTGGGGGTCGGTCTGGCGCACCCGGTGGATCAGGGCCCGCACCTGGTTGCCCCCCACCACGGAGTAGAGCATCACCCGCTCCTCACCGTCATAGAGGCCGGTGCCCTGGAACAGCGTGGCGCTGTGGTGGGTGTCCCGGATCTGCTGCCAGACCGCCTGGGCGGTCTCCCGCCGGGTGACGATGAAGAGGGTGGCCCGCCGTCCGCTGGGGTCCAGCAGCTTGATCACCTGGGTGGAGGCAAACTGAAAGAGGATGGAATACAGGGCCTTGTCCCAGCCGAACAGAGCGCCTGAGACGGCCAGCATCACCACATTGCCCATAAATATATAATTCCAGGCATCCACATCGTACTGCTGGGAGAGGGCGATGGAGATGAAATCGGTGCCTCCGCTGGTGGCTCTCCCCCGGAGGCACAGGCTGATGGCAAAGCCGTTGATGAGGCCGCCGAAGATGCAGATGAGCAGCACATCGTCGGTAATGGGCATAGGGGGGATCAGATCAGTGAGCAGGCTGGTGCACAGGATGACCACGCAGGAGAACAGGGTGAACCGCTTGCCGATGAGTTTGAAGCTGATGACGGCGGGCACCGCATTGAGCAGGAAGTTGATGGCGGAGAAGGGGACGGACAGGCCCCAGAACCGCAGCGCCACCCGCTGGATCAGCAGGGTCAGGCCGTTAAAGCCTCCCGGCACCAGGTCCCCGGCCTGGACAAAGCTCTTCAGGTTGACGGCCATGATGACAGAGGCCAGCACCATCAGGGCCAGCCGCCCCAGGTCGTCCAGGAGCTGGGATTTGGAGTAAGAGACAGTTTTTTTCATGGCGTGACCTCCTGCGTATTTCCCGGGGAATGTGCTCCCATTGTATCCGCTCCCGGTCCCTTTGGCAAGGGGGAAGGGCGGAAAAGACCGGGAATGTGGGAAGTATCCGACATCCCCCTCCCCCGCAGAGAGGGAGCAGCCGCTCCGCATCCCCGGACGGGGAGATGTGGGGTGGAGGGAAATGTGGAAAAATCAGCAGGAGCGGTTCTCCTTGGCGGCGGCGATGAAGGCGCGGAACAGGGGGTGTGCCTTATTGGGCCGGGATTTCAGCTCCGGGTGGAACTGTACCCCCACGAACCAGGGGTGGCCGGGCAGCTCCACGATCTCCACCAGCCGCCCGTCGGGGGACAGGCCGGCCAGCTCCAGCCCCGCCTGGGTCAGGGCATCCCGGTATTCGTTGTTGAACTCGTAGCGGTGACGGTGCCGCTCGGAGATCTCCTCGGCTCCATAGGCCTGATAGGTGCGGGAGCCGCGGCTGACCACTTTGCAGGGGTAGGCCCCCAGGCGCATGGTACCGCCCTTGGCGGTGACCCCCCGCTGGTCGGGCATCAGGTCGATCACCGGATGGGTGGTGGCGGGGTCCAGTTCGCTGGAGTGGGCGTCGGCCCAGCCGCACACGTGACGGGCATACTCCACCACCGCCATCTGCATGCCCAGGCAGATGCCCAGGAAGGGGACCCGGCTCTCCCGGGCCCAGCGCACGGCGGCGATCTTCCCCTCAATGCCCCGGCTGCCGAAGCCTCCAGGGACCAGGACGCCGTCCGCCCCGTCCAGCAGTTCCGCCGCGTTCCCGTCGGTGACGGTCTCCGAGTCCACCCAGCGGATGTTCACCTTCACGTCGTTCTCGATGCCCCCGTGGGTCAGGGCCTCCGCCACCGACAGATAGGCGTCGTGGAGGGCCACATATTTGCCAACCAGGGCGATCTCCACACTGCCCTGTGGATGCTTGGCACGGTGGACCATGGTGGCCCACTCCGTCAGGTCGGGCATGTGGCAGATCAGCCCCAGCCGGCGGACCACCACGTCGGCCAGCCCCTCCCGTTCCAGCATCAGGGGGACCTCGTACAGCACCGGGGCGGTGAGGTTGGGGATGGCGTTCTCCACCGGGATGTTGCAGAACAGAGAGATCTTCTCCAAAATATCCCGGGGCACCGGCGCGTCGCTGCGGCAGATGATGACATCGGGCTGGATGCCCAGGGAGAGCAGCTCTTTGGCGGAGTGCTGGGTGGGCTTGCTCTTCAGCTCCCCGGTGCCGGGGATGGATACGATGAGGGAGACATGGAGAAACATGACGTTGTGGCGTCCCCGCTCGGCGGCTATCTGGCGGATGGACTCCAGGAAGGGCTGGGACTCGATATCGCCCACGGTGCCGCCGATCTCCACGATGGCCACGTCAGTGTCCGGGGTGTCCAGAGAGTAAATGTTCCGCTTGATCTCATTGGTGATGTGGGGGATGATCTGGACCGTGGCTCCCAGATAGTCCCCGGTCCGCTCCCGGTTGAGCACGTTCCAGTAGACCTTCCCCGAGGAGACGGAGGAGTGGACGGTGAGGTTTTCGTCGATAAAGCGCTCATAGTGGCCCAGGTCCAGGTCGGTCTCGGCCCCATCGTCGGTGACGAAGACCTCCCCGTGCTGGTAGGGGCTCATGGTGCCCGGGTCCACGTTCAGGTACGGGTCCAGCTTCTGGACCTTTACCCGCAGGCCCCGCTGCTTCAGCAGGCGGCCCAGAGAGGCCGCCGTGATGCCCTTGCCCAGGCCGGAAACCACGCCGCCGGTGACAAAAATGTACTTCACTGCCATGTTGATCCCTCCATCAAAGTTTGATCCTGTTGAAAAAAATACCGGTTTATTTTATGCTTGTCTGGGGTGCGAGTCAAGAAAAAAATCGGACAGATGGGCGAAAAATGGGTGCGGTCCACAGCCCCGGCGGTGGCGGCCTCTGTGCTCCGGTGGACACGGCGGGCTTTTTGTGGAAAACATCGGAACGCATCGTCCCGGACCTCCTCTCCTCCCCCATATCTCGGGGATCGTTTGGGCAAGATCAGAAAAATGATGCTCGGCAAAACAGATGTGACAAATGGGCGCTGCCGGGCGTTTTACAGGCAGAGAGAAAAACGAAGGGAAGGGGGACACCCATTGGATACGCGGGAGCTCTTTGAGCGGTATGGAGACGCGGTGTTCCGGCTGGCGTGGAGCTGCACGGGCTCCCGGCAGGATGCGGAGGACGTGACCCAGACCGTCTTTTTGAAGGTGCTGGAGCGCCGGCCGGACCTGGAGCCGGGAAAGGAGCGGGCCTGGCTGTTCCGGGTGGCGGTGAACGAGTGCCGCAGCCTCTGGCGGCGGCTGAAGCTGCGCCGGACTGAGCCGCTGGAGGAGGCGCTGGCGGTGGCCGCGCCCCAGGAGGAGCCGGTCCTGCGGCAGGTGATGGAGCTGAAGGCCGGGGAGCGGGAGATCCTCTATCTCATTTACTACGAGGGCTTCTCCACCCGGGAGGCGGCGTCCCTGCTGGGGATCAGCCAGACGGCGGTCACTACCCGCCTCCAGCGGGCCAGAAAGAAGCTGAGGGAACGGCTGGAAGAGGAGGGGCGGCCATGAAACAGGAATATCATCGCGCCTTGGAGCAGATCTGCCTTTCCGAAGAGGCAAGGGCGCGGATCATCAGTGTGCTGGAACAGAAGGAGCGAGGGCTGAAACGGCCTAGGAGGAGAATAGGGAGGCTGATTCTAGTGTGTGCCGTGCTCATCCTGCTCCTTCTGGGGACAGGGGCCGCTGTCGTGTCGCGGGTCGGCGTGCTGGAGCTCTTTTTTCAGGGGGATACCAGCCAGCTGGAACCATTTGTTCAGACGGGGGCGAGTGCGCAGGATAAAAATTATCGTCTGACCCTAGACAGCAGCATCTGTGACGGTGATACCCTGTATGTGGTCATCACCGTGGAGGGACTACATGAGCAGGCGGTGGAAAATCTGAAGAACAATCAGGTCGTTGCGGACTGCTATCGGGCGGCCTGGGGCCGAGAGATGCCGGAGAATCTGATGGAGCAGGGGCAGGGAGACATCTCCGTGTTTCAATTCCAGATGGAGGCCGGGAACCATATGTCCAGCTTCGGATTTGAAGAGTTGCCCGCCCCCTCGGAGACCAGCCGCTCCTGGCAGCTCCAGCTCACGCTGACCGGGCTGGAGCATCCTCAGACGGAGCCCATCGGCCTGCGCCTGGGATTCATGGAGGAGAGCTGTGTGCTTCAGATCCCCGTGGACCAGATGCCCCAGGTGGTCCGGGTCTCCATTGCGCGGGAGCTCTCTGTGGATTGGAATGGCGGAGAAGAGGTATTTGTGGACCATGTGGAGATTGGCCCCACACGGTTCACCTATGTAGGAAAATATCCGGATAGTGTCTCTTCTCTAGCCCCCCTGGTGTTCTTCCGGATGAAAGACGGCCAGATCCTCACCAGAAAGCAGATGGGACTGGAGCTGGAGATGCGGGATATCCCGGGACCGGCAAATGTATTTGGAAAAGAGCTGGCAGAGATCGTCTATACCTCTCGGTCTGTGATGGACTTGACCGAAATTGCATCTGTGATTCTGGGGACAGCCGAGTTTTCTCTAAATGGAGAACCGCTTGGAGAGGTGCAGATGAAGGAACAGCTGTATCCCTTTTCCATCGAGGTGGGAGAGGGCGGCGCAGAGTACGCGGGCCCCTATGCCGCAAGCATGGAAGAGCTGTGCAAGAAATTGGGAGCTGAATATCAGTGGGATGAAATAAACAAAAGAGCGACGGGAGTGTACCAGGGAATTTCCCTCTCCCTGACGGCCGGAGAATCCCTTGCGCTGGTCAATGGGGAGAGAAAGGAAATAGAGACACGGGTACGGGGAAAAGATGGGGTATTCACACAAGTTCCCATGCCGGCGGTGGAATACCATGGTGGGATCTCCGCGGCCATCCTCTTTTTTGGGGAGGTCTGGGGCTTAGAATTTCAGGTCCTCGATGGGGAAATCATCGTTGTTCCCTAAAGGAGCCGAGACAGCCCAGAGGTCTGCGCATATAAGGACGGTCTCTGGCAGATAGTTTGTTCCATTCTTTTTCTCAAAAAAGGACAAGCGCCCCTGGGAGATCCTTCTCCCGGGGGCGCCTCTTTGCGCTTATCGGTGATAGAGCTTGTTGGTCTGATACTTGGGCTCGCAGGTGAGCTGGATGCCCAGCTTGCGGTAAGTCCCCTCGTCGGCGGGGGATAGGATGACGGAGCAGTGGGCCTGACAGCCCTGAAGATGGGCCAGGGCCTCCAGCGCCCGGGCGGCCTTGGGGTCCAGATTGGCGGAGGCGGCCAGGGCGATGAGCACCTCGTCGCTGTGCAGCCTGGGGTTGTTTGACCCCAGATACTGGACCTTGACAGTCTGGATGGGCTGGATGGCGGACTGGGCGATCAGATGCACGCCATGGCCCCCCAGCCCGGCCAGGGACTTCAGGGCGTTGAGCAGGGCGGCGGCGGAGCAGCCCATCAGCTCGGAGGTCTTGCCGGTGGCCATCCTGCCGTCGGGCAGTTGGATGGCCATGGCAGGCTCGCCGGTCTCCTCCTCCAGCCGATTGGCCTGGTCCACTACGGGGCGGATAGCGGGGGTGATGCCGGCCTGCTGCATCAACAGCTCCAGTTTATAGACCGGGTCGTCCCCTCCCCTGCCCTGCCGGCGGTCGGAGAGCACATCATAGTAGCGCCGGACGATCTCCTGACAGGCAGCCTCCCGGCAGGCACCGTCGTCGGTGATGCAGTTGCCCGCCATGTTCACCCCCATGTCGGTGGGGGACTGATAGGGGCAGCTGCCGGTGATCTTCTCAAAGGTAGCAGCCAGGACGGGAAAGACCTCCACGTCCCGGTTGTAGTTGACGGTGGTCTCGCCGTAGGCCTGGAGATGGAAGGGGTCGATCATGTTCACGTCGTCCAGGTCGGCGGTGGCTGCCTCGTAGGCCAGATTGACCGGGTGCTTCAGGGGGAGGTTCCAGATGGGGAAGGTCTCGAACTTGGCGTAGCCCGCCGTCACCCCCCGGCGGTAGTGGTGATAGAGCTGGCTGAGGCAGGTGGCCATCTTGCCGCTGCCGGGGCCGGGTGCGGTGACCACCACCAGAGGGCGGGAGGTCTCGATATAGTCGTTCTTGCCGTACCCCTCATCGCTGACGATGTGGGCGATGTTGTGGGGGTAGCCCTGGATGGAGTAGTGGCGGTAGACCCGCACCCCCAGCTTCTCCAGCCGCAGGCGGAAGGAATCGGCGGCGGCCTGCCCGGTGTACTGGGTGACTACCACGCTGCCCACATACAGGCCCTTGGAGCGGAACGCGTCGATGAGGCGAAGGACGTCGCTGTCATAGGTGATGCCCAGGTCGCCCCGCACCTTGTTCTTCTCGATGTCGCCGGCGTTAATGACGATGATGATCTCGGCCTTGTCCTTCAGCTGCTCCAGCATGCGGATCTTGCTGTCCGGCTGAAAGCCGGGCAGCACCCGGCTGGCATGGAAGTCGTCGAACAGCTTGCCGCCGAACTCCAGATACAGCTTACCGCCGAACTGGTCGATGCGGTCCCGGATGTGCTGGGACTGCATGGTCAAATATTTCTGATTGTCAAACCCTTCCCTGGCCACGACGGCCACTCCCCTCTCACAACACAATACCAATTTATTTTACAAAGGTTTAGGCGGCACGTCAAGGGAGAGGGGAAAGAAAATTGGAGAACTTTGACGGGCGGGACGGAAGATCTTGTCCGCTCCATGTGGATTCCAGGCAGAAGCTGTGGTACAATAGTCAGGCGGCCACAGGCCGGGAACAGGAGAGATGAACATGGAATGGGACGAGCTGATCCGCATCTGGATCATTGTCTGTCCGCTGGTCTTTCTGGGCGGACTGATCGACGCGGTGGCCGGCGGCGGGGGGCTGATCACCCTGCCCGCCTATCTGCTGGCAGGACTGCCCCCGCACCTGGCCTCCGGCACCAACAAGTGCGGCAACTTCTTCGGCACACTGATAGCCACCGGGCGTTTTCTGAAGCGGGGGGACGTGCATCTGCCCTCCGCCCTGGCCGGGGGTGCCGGGGCGCTGGTGGGTGCTTGGCTGGGGGCGCGTTTGAACATGATCATGCCGGAGCAGGCCCTCTACTACCTGATGCTGGCTGTAGTGCCGGTGATGGCGGTTTTCCTGCTGTTTAAACGGGACTTCGGGACGGAGGACCGGTCCGGGGAGCTGGGAGTGGGGAAGCTGGTGCCTCTCTCTCTGGCCATCGGGCTGGTGATCGGGTGCTACGATGGATTTTTTGGTCCGGGGGCTGGGACCTTTCTCACCCTGGCCTTTACCGGCCTGTGCCGGTTCGACCTGCTTACCGCTGCGGGCAATACCAAGGTGGCCAACGCCACCTCCAACCTGGCCAGCCTGGTGACCTTCGCCCTGGGGGGGAAGGTGCTGTGGGCGGTGGGCATCCCCGCCGCCCTGTTCGGCATCGTGGGGGGCTATGTGGGGGCCGGGCTGGCCCTGAAGGGCGGCGCAAAGGTGATCCGCCCCATGTTCTTCGTGGTGCTCACCCTGTTGGTCGTCCGGCTGGTCTGGGACCTGCTGGCGTGATAAAAAACAGTGGAAAAAGAAAGGGAAGGGATATGAATCGCATCTCGCTGGTAGGCCGGCTGCGCACCCAGAAGCTGCTGGGGAGGACCGTCCTCATCCTGCTGGCCTTCTCCCTGCTCACGGTGGGGGGCTCCTACCTCTTTGTCCGGGGAGAGATGGTGTCCCGCTACCGGGAGCAGGGGATGGAGGGCACCATGTCCATGCTCCAGCGGACCAGCACCTCCCTGGACCGGACCATCCAGGCCCTGGAGCTTCAGATCCAGACCTTCTGGAAGGATGATGACGTCTCCAGCCTGCTGGTGGCACCGGAAAAGCCGGATTTCTCCAGGACCTCGGGGGTAGCCGCCCAGATCCAGGGGCTGCGGGAGGGGAACGAGCTGATCGAGCGGTGCTGGCTTTACCTCTATCAAAGTGGGCAGATCCTCACCGACCGGCAGCTGCTGCTGGAGGCGGGAGACCCGGAGCGGCCTGGGCAGCTGGAACGGTGGTCCGCGGCGGCGGAGAGCGGGACCCCCTCCCTGTGGTGTGAGGACGGAAAGATATATCTGCTGGTCGCCTTCCCACAGCCCAAAAAGCTGGGACTGCTCATCGTCCAGCTCAGCGCCAGAGACCTGTTTGAACAGTTCCAGGAGGGCTGGAGCGGCCTGTCCGGAGACCCGGTGTACGTCTATGACGGGGCGGGAGAGCCCGTCTTTCCCAACCGGATGACCTACCCGGAGCGGGAGGAGCTGATGGTGACCGAGGAATCTCCCCGGGAAGGCGTGTACGCTTTGAGCGGACAGAGAGACACTGTAGTTTGTGTGGCTAGGTCCCAGACGGCCGGGTGGTACTGCCTGACCTATTGGAACAGCGGGGACTGGCTGCCCTCTCCCCAGGAGATCCTCACCGCCTTCCTCCCTGCGGCGGCGGTGCTGCTCCTGCTGATCCTGATCCTGTCCCTGGTGATCCTCCAGGTGATCTACCGGCCAATCCAGCGGATCGTGGAATCCATGCTCACAGGGCAGGAGACGGAGGCGGGCCAGGACGAGGCCGGGCTCATCAGCGCCGCCCTGGCCCGGGGACAGCGGGAGAACCAGCGGCTGACCGGACTGCTCTCCGATGTGCGCCCGGCGCTGGCCCAGCGGTTCTTCCAGTCCCTGCTGGAGGGGGGCCAGACGGAGCCGGAGGAGGTGTCCAGGATGCTGGCTGCTCTGGAGAGCCCCTTTCCCCTGGAGGGGACTTACCTGGTGCTGGCGGTGGAGGCGGTGCCGGAGAGGAGCGCCTCGGCGGTGGAGGGGGAGATCTACACCCGGAGCCTGTGGAGAAGTCTGAAGCGGTTTTGGGAGGGGCGCTGCCTTGCCCAGATCCAGCCCGCCCCGGGCGGAGGGCTGTCGGCGGTGCTGTGCGTTTCCCCACCGGTCCCAGGCGGATTCGCCATCCCCCTGGAGGACTGCCGGCAGGCGCTGGAGCGGGAGACCCGGGACTTCCCATTCTCTGCCGCGGTGGGGGCCAGCCAGGCCAGAGGAAGCCTGCTGGAGCTCTCCGCCGCCTGGCAGGAGGCCAGACAGGACCTGAATTACCGGAAATATTGCTGCGGGGAGGCCGGGCAGCCCGGCCCCGGTCCGGTAGGTGCGGGCGTATATGATGCCCAGGTGCGGGAGATGCTCCAGAAGGCGCTGAGCGGAGAGCTGGAGGGGGCCAGGGCCCAGCTGGCGGACCTGCGTCAGGCAGTAGGACGCGCCCAGTCCCCGGTGCAGATGCGCTCTATGCTGCGGGGCTGCGTGCTGACCCAGGTGCTGAAGGTCCAGCGGGAACTGGGGGAGCGATACTCCGCCGCCTGCGCTGCGGACTCCCCCGACTTCTGGCAGGAGCAGGAGCGGCTGCTGGCTGAGCTGGACGAGTGGGGGCACAACAGCCAGCGTGGCTATATGGACCGGGCCCGGGACTACATCGCCGCCCACTTCTCGGACAGCGGGCTGTCCCTCAACGAGGTGAGCGGCCACGTGGGGCTGAGCGTGTCCTATCTGTCCAGCCTGTTCAGCAAATACCAGCCGCCGGGCTTCTCCCACTACCTGCGGCAGTACCGGGTGGAGCAGGCCCGCCTGCTGCTGGAGTCCACCGACGCCAGTGTGACGGAGATCGGCTACCAGACGGGATTCAACTCCTCCAACAGCTTCATCCGGACCTTCAAGAGTCTGGTGGGCGAGACGCCGGGCAGGTATCGGGAGCGCTGTCAGGGCGGAAAATATGAAAACGGAAAGGATGATGATACATGAAAAAGGTGGACAGATGGGCGGCGCTGACAGCGGCGCTGCTGCTGACGGTCTCCCTGGCACCCGCCTCCCAGGCGGCGGAGGCGGGAGAGAAGATCGTGATCCTCCACACCAACGACGTCCACTGTGCCCTGGACGACGCCATCGGCTATGCCGGCCTGGCGGCCTATGCCGGGGCGCTGGAGGAGCAGTACGGGGCGGACCGGGTGACCCTGGTGGATGCGGGAGATGCCATCCAGGGCCAGGCGGTGGGCACCCTCTCCCAGGGGGAGTACATCATCTCCCTGATGAACGCGGCGGGCTATGACCTGGCGGTGCCAGGCAACCACGAGTTCGACTATGGGGTGGACCGGCTGATGGAGCTGGCGGCCGGGGCGGAGTTCCCCTATCTCAGCTGCAACTTCACCGGCCTGGCGGCGGGCGAACCGGTGTTCCAGCCCTATGCTCTCCTGGACTACGGGGACACCACCGTAGGCTATGTGGGGATCTGTACCCCGGAGAGCCTGACCAAGACCGACCCCACTTACTTCCGGGACGAGGCCGGGGAGGCGGTGTACGGCTTCCGGCAGGGAGGAGACGGACAGGAGCTGTATGACTGCGTCCAGGCCGCAGTGGACCAGGCCCGGGCCGAGGGCGCGGACTATGTGGTGGCGGTGGGCCATCTGGGTAATGAGGGCATCTCTGCCCAGTGGTCCTCCCAGGCTGTCATTGCCCACACCACCGGCATCGACGTGTCCCTAGACGGCCACTCCCATGAGCAGTATGAGCGGACACTGCCCAACCGGGAGGGGAAGGACGTGGTGCTGGCCCAGACGGGCACCGGCCTGACCGCCATCGGCCAGGTGATCTTGGACCCCGTCACCGGGGAGATCCAGGCGGAGCTGGTGGCCGGCTATGCCGGCAGGGACCCGGAAATGGAGGAGGAGATCGCCGCTGTCCAAGCCCAGTATGAGGAGCAGCTGAGCCAAGTGGTGGGCAGCACGGACGTGGCCCTGGTCACCACCGACCCGGCCACCGGGGAATACTGGGTTCGGAGCCGGGAGACCAACCTGGGGGACTTCTGCGCCGACGCCTACCGGGCGGTGATGGGGGCGGATATCGCCTTTGTCAACGGCGGCGGCATCCGGGCGGAGCTGGCGCCGGGGGAGGTCACTTATGGGGACATCCTGGACCTGCACCCCTATGGCAACGCCCTGTGCCTGGTGGAGGCCACCGGACAGCAGATCCTGGACGCCTTGGAGATGGGGGCACGGAAGTATCCCCAGACCAGCGGAGGTTTCCTCCAGGTGTCCGGCCTGACCTATACCATTGACGCCGCTGTCCCCTCCTCCGTAGTGGTGGACGAGAACGGGGCCTTCCAGTCTGTGGACGGCCCCCGCCGGGTGACCGGTGTGAAGGTGGGAGGGCAGCCGCTGGAGCTGGACCGGGTCTATACCCTGGCCTCCCACAACTATATGCTCAAAAGCGGCGGGGACGGCTACACCATGTTTCAGGGCTGCACCCTGCTGAAGGATGAGACGGTGCTGGACAATCAGGCACTGATCCGTTACCTGGGCCAGATCCTGGAGGGGGACCTGAGCGCCTACTCCGCTCCTGGGGGACAGGGCCGCATCCAGATCGCAGAGACGGCGGAGGAGACCGGCGGGGCACCTGCGGAGCCGGAAGAGCCCGCGGCCGGGGCGCGGATCTATGTGGTTCAGCCCGGGGACTGCCTGTGGACCATCGCCCGGCAGGAGCTGGGCGGCGGCCTGCGGTGGGTGGAGATCTATGACGCCAACCGGGACCAGATCCAGGACCCGGACCGCATCCAGGCGGGAATGGAGCTGGAGCTCCCCGCCTGAGGAGGAGCGGGGCGCGCCCCGCAGTTGTGAGATGGACCAGAGCGGCAGGAGGGCCGGAGCTCGTCACGAGCTCCGGCCCTCCTGTGATCATGATATAGACGGGAGCTACGATCCGGGTACTCAGCTTTTTGGATGGGATTCATTTTTTTGAATTTTGAAACCGGTGTAGACAGCAGAGAAATCAGAGGATGGACAGGTATTCCGCCCCCTGTTAAGCTGAAAACAGCACAGAATGGGAGCAAAATACAGAACAGCTCCCGGTGCGGGAATCTGCAAAAGGAGGATCACATCATGCGCAGCAAGTCTATCCGTCTGCCGCTGGCTGCGGCGGCACTGTCTCTGGCCATGCTCACATCCTGCGGTGCGCCCGGAGGGGCAGGCTCCAGCGTCTCTTCGGCATCCAGCTCCGGGAGCGGGGCACAGTCTGCCCCTGCGGCCGTTCAGGTGGAGCCCCTGACCGTTCAGGACTTCCCCTGTTCCACCACAGAGGAGTTTACGGCGCTGTTCCAGAAGATGGTGCAGGAGACACCGGACCAGATCTACTATCACCCCTACACCGGCCTGTTCCAGGAGGCGGTGGAGGCGGACGGGCTCTCTCAGGGCCGGAAGCTCTACACCTATATCCCGGAGGAGACGGGGCACTGCGCCTCCAGCGTGTTCGTGGCCCTGCCCTCCGGGGAGAAGGCGGAGGAGTTCCTGGTGAGCAGCGGCTGGACCGCGGTGGCCGACCAGTATAAATTCCTGCTCCACGCCCTGACCCCTGCCGACAGCCAGTGGGGGGGCGAGGAGGAGCTGGACTATCTGAGCGCCGCCTTTGCCCTGGGGAGCAAGACGATCCATTACAGCCCATACACCGGAAACTACTACTTTGTGGGCTACGCCGACGGAGGCCGCCTGCTGGAGCAGTGGGTCATGGCCAATCCGGACAACTGCTCCGGGCTGGCAGTGCTGGACGGCGGAGCCATCGACGAGGCTTATCTGATCCAGATGGGCCAGACCCCCGCCGTGGACCCGGAAAAGACCGTGAATGAGGTCAATGTGCCGGTGTGGCTGATCGAGAAGGAGATAACCGACGGGGTCCAGGCCGTGGCCGATTACTGGAAGGGAGCCAACGACTGCACTGAGACGGCCTATATCAACCAGGACGTTCCCCTGGAGACCACGGTGTATCAGCAGAACATGCTTTCCCATGACACCTTTATCAATGCCTATCCCCTGGGGAAGGTACAGCTCACCCAGGCAGAGGTGAGTTACACCGACCCGGAGCTGAGCAGGACCCTGTGGGAGACCTTCCTGTGCAAGGCCCAGCGCTACCGCTCCCTGGCCGGAAACGACCTGCGCCCCGCCATTGACTTTGAGGCGCTGGGCTTTACCAAGGAGGAGCGGACCATCGACGGTTACTCCCGTTACTGGCTGGAGTATGTGCCCCAGTCCGTCAAGGATGACCCCAGCCAGGCGGTGCCGCTGGTGATGGCCCTCCACGGCGCAGGACAGTGCGCCGAGGCCTACGCCCCCTATTCTGAGTGGTTCAAGGTGGCCGAGGAGGCGGGCTTCATCGTGGTGTTCCCCACAGCATACCCCTATGCGGAGAACAACGGCATGGCCCGGCCCATCCACAACGACTGCTGGGACCCCACCCGGCCTGACGACATCTCCTTCTGGCGGCAGCTGATCCAGGATGTGTCGGAGCGCTATTCCATCGACGAGAGCCGGATCTATGCCACCGGGCATTCCAACGGAGGCAACTCCAGCGCCATGATCGCCGGTGAGATGTCCGATGTGGTGGCCGCCGTGGCCATCAGTGCCGGCCGCTATCGGAATGTGGACCAGCAGGTGACTGAGGATGTGGCCACCCTCCACCCTATGGCCAGCACCAACCGGGTCCCCGTGATCCAGCTGGTGGGCACCAAGGATGCCGGCGCCTACCAGAGCCCCAGCCTGACCTCTACCATGATGTACTGGCTGGAGCGGAACGGCTGTGAGGACCTGAACGCCCCCCTGATGTATCAGACCAGCGGATACCATAACCAGATCTGGTGCGACGGGGACGGCGTGCCCATGGTCCGCTTCGCCGTGATCGAGGACAAGCCCCACACCACCACCCCCTCCGAGTCCCGGCTCTTCTGGTATGACTTCCTCTGCCACTACTCCAGAGGCGAGGACGGCAGCGTACAGTATATGCAGGACGACACCATTATCCGCAACTAAAAGAAGGAGATCGTACATGCGGACACCCTCAGCTTCCCTGCTCCGGGGCGGCGGAGAGGGCGTCCAGCACCTGCTGATAGACATCAGCGCCATACAGGGACAGCAGATATTCCTCCACCAGCGGGCAGACCTTCTCCCGGGCGCGGGCCCGCTCCTCCTCTGACACAGGGCGGACCTCCATGCCCTCCCGCTGAAAGATATCCTGGCACTCCTCCAGATAGCGGGCAGTTACCTCCACCATCTCCCGGCAGGTATCCTCCGCGGCCTGCCGGAGCAGGGCCTGCTGCTCCTCCGTCAGGCTGCGGCACACCTCCAGATTGAGATAAATGGTCTCCAGATATACCTTAAAGTTGATGGGGATCAGGTATTTCTGCTGCTGGTGGAAGTTGTAGCTGCGCACCAAATAGATGGGGTTCTCCTGGGCATCGGCCAGCCCCTGCTGGAGGGCCAGGTAGAGGTCCTGGATGGGGATCTCTACCGTCTGCGCCCCCAGAGCCTCCCAAAACCGCCGGTCCAGGGAGGAAGAGGGGATGACGCGGACCATCAGGCCGTCCAGCTGGCTCAGGTCCTCCACTGGCCGGCTGGAGGTGAGCACCCGGCTGGAGGATGGCAGCACCCCCAGGACGAGGGTGTCGCCCGCCTGCTGGCAGATCAGATCCCACAGGGGCTGACCTGGGCGCAGAGCCTGGCTCACCTCATCGGGAGTGCAGCCGGTGAGAGTGGGGAGCCAGGTGGCGATGGAGGAGACATCGCTGGGGCCGGCCCCGATGCGCATGTCCACCGCCCCGTTCTCAAAGTACCACCGCCCGTCGTCCAAATTGCCCAAGGAGTCTTCAGGGTAGATCTGGATCTGGAGCTGGCCCTCGGAGGCCTCCTCCACCTTCTCCTTCAGGAGCTGGGCAGCCTGATCGGTGAGGCTGCCCGCGGGCGAGGAGTGGGTCAGGATCAGACTGCGGGGCTCTGGCTCTCCGGGCGTTCCGCCGGATGCGGGGGCGAGGCGGTCAAAGAGATAGGTCCCCTCTCCCCCGCCGGCACAGCCGGCCAGTATGGAAAAACTCAGTACAGCCGTCACTAAGACGGACCAGCGTTTCATACCTCTCCCCCTCCCCTGCCGGCCCATTCGGTCGAAAATTCCGGGAAAAGGGCGGCGGGCACAAGCCCGCCGCCCCCGCCTGCCGGACCGGGCCCCGGGCGGTCAGCCCCCGGGGACGCCGGTGTCCGGCTCAGCACTTCTCAAAGATGGTGGCGACACCCATGCCGCCGCCGATGCACAGGGTGGCCAGGCCGCGCTTGGCCTCGGGCCGCTTCTGCATCTCGTGGAGCAGAGTGACGATGATGCGGGCACCGGAGGCCCCCACGGGGTGGCCGATGGAGATGGCGCCGCCGTTGACATTCACCTTGCTCATGTCGAAGCCCAGCTCCCGGGCCACGGCCACGGACTGGGCGGCAAAGGCCTCATTGGCCTCCACCAGGTCGATGTCCTCGATCTTCAGGCCGGCCTTGCTCATGGCCTGGCGGGAGGCGGGCACCGGGCCCACGCCCATGATCTTGGGGTCCACGCCGCCCTGGCCCCAGCTGACCAGCTTGGCCATGGGCTTCAGGCCGTACTTTTCCACCGCCTCGCCGGAGGCGAGCACGATGGCGGCGGCGCCGTCGTTGATGCCGGAGGCGTTGGCGGCGGTGACCCGCTGGACGTGCTTGCGGGTATCGGCCTCGTGGATCTGGGTGAGCTCAAAGGTATGGACGATCTCGTCCTCCACTCCCTCGGGGCCCACAGGGAAAGCGCCCTTCAGCTTGGAGATGCCCTCGGCGGTGACGCCGGGGCGGGGGAACTCGTCCACCTTGAACTCCACCAGCTCTTTCTTCTTCTTCACCATGACGGGGACGATCTCGTCCTCGAAGCGGCCGGTCTTCTGGGCGGCCTCGGCCTTCTGCTGAGAGGCGGCGGCGAACTCGTCCAGCTCCTGGCGGGTGATGCCCCACACGTCGCAGATGTTCTCAGCAGTAGTGCCCATGTGGTAGTTGTTGTAGGCGTCCCACAGTCCGTCCCGGATCATGGTGTCCACCACCTTCTTGTCCCCCATGCGGGCGCCCCAGCGCTCGTCAGGCAGGGCGTAGGGGGCGGCGGACATATTCTCGGTGCCGCCGGCCACGATGATGTCGGCGTCCCCGGCCAGGATGGCCCGGGCACCCTCGATGACCGACTTCATGCCCGAGCCGCACACCATGCCCACGGTGTAGGCGGGGACGGAGTAGGGCAGGCCGGCCTTGACGCCCACCTGGCGGGCGGGGTTCTGGCCCTGGGCAGCAGTGAGGATGCAGCCGAACATCAGCTCGTCCACCTGCTCCGGCTCCACGCCGGCCCGGGACAGGGCCTCCTTCACCACCACGGCACCCAGCTCGGGGGCGGGGGTGTCCTTCAGGCTTCCGCCGAAGGAGCCCACGGCGGTGCGGCAGCAATTGACAACATAGATCTCTTTCATTGGGATCGTTGACCTCCATTCTTTCATCAGGCGCGCCGGAGCGGCGGCCGGGACCTCGGGATCTTCATGCTCCATTATAGCGAACTTTTCCGGGAACGCAAAGGGGTTTCTTGCGAAATGAGGCGGAAATTTCGGCAAATCTTAGCTTGTTTGTACATCCTCCGCCCCGGGGAGGGACAGCAGTCCCAGCTGGAGCTTCCAGCGCAGCACCCGCAGCACCGACTGATCCAGCCGGTCCCAGGTCAGCGCCCCGGTCTCCACCGCCTCCAGCACCGAGGGGATGCCCCCCTGGGGATCGCTGGTGAGGACCAGGTCAGCCCCGGCCTGGAGGGCCATCACCGGGGCGGTGCCCTCCTCCACATACTTCTGTACCGCATCCATGTCCAGGTCGTCGGTCATGGCCACTCCTTCAAAGCCCAGCTCCTCCCGCAGCACTTGGTAGGAGGCTGGGGACAGGGAGGCGGGCAGCTCCGGGTCCAGGCAGGTGACGATGTTGTGGGAGACCAGCACACCGCCGGCCCCGGCGTCGATGCCTGCCTGGAAGGGCAGGAAGTCGGACTGGCGGAACTGCTCCAGGGGGCGCTGGTCCACCGCGATGCCGGTGTGGGTGTCCCGGTTGCTGCCGTAGCCCGGGAAGTGCTTGAGCACCGAGCCGATGCCCGCCTCCCCCATGGCGGAGACCACCGTGTCCGCATACTCCGCCGTAGCCTGGGCGTCTTGGCCGAAGGCGCGGGCATAGATGAAGTCAGCGGGGTCGGTGGACACGTCGCACACCGGAGCCAGGTTTACGTTAAGGCCCAGATCCAGCAGAAAGGCGGACTTGTCCAGGGCGTCGGCCCGGACGGCCTCCAGCCCTCCGGCAGCGAAGAGGGCCTGGGGGGAGCGGAACTTCTCCGCCCGGAAGGCGGGGTAGTAGCTGGCCCGGACCACCGTGCCCCCCTCCTCATCTACCCCCAGGAGCAGGGGGATGGGGGAGGTCTCCTGGAGGGAGGCGAGCAGAGTGCGCAGCTCCTCCGGGGTGCGGTTTTTGAAGTCCCGGCCGAAGAGGAGAAAGCCCCCAGGGTGCCACTCCCGGGCCAGCTCATCCCAGCCGGTCTCCGGGAAACGGACCCAGAACAGCTGGCCCGCTTTCTCCTCCGGCGTCATGGTGTCCACCATGGCTTGGAGCAGCTCCTCCTGGGTGGGGGGCTCGGGCTCCGGGGCGGACTGAGGCTGGGCGGAAGTGCCGGCCTCCGGCGCCGGGGCCATGGCGGACTGGCTGGGCTCCTGGCCGCTCCCCTCCCCTGCTGGCGCCCCCGCCGGTGCGCAGCCGGCCAGCAGAAAGGACAGGAGCAGCGCCCAAAGGCCCCCCCGCCTCACGGCTTTTTGGGGAGCCGGTGGCGGGTGCCGTCCGGCTCCTGGATGAGGGTGTTGTCCAGCTGGGCCTCCAGATTAGCCCGCACAGCGGCCACATACTCCTGACGGAGGGCGGCGCGCTCTGCTGTCTCCTCCGCCGTCAGGCCCTCCGGAGTCTTGGCCTTCCGGGCCAGGGCGTTGATGCGGTCGATTTTTTCCTGTGTGATCATAGCGTATCTCCTTCTCAGATATACCGTTCCAGAACCAGCATGAAGCGGCCCTTTTTAGACTGACCCAGCACCTCTTTCACCACGCACTTGCCCAGACCCCGGCAGGAGAGCACGTCGCCCTCCCCCACCGTCCGGTCCGCCTTGGCGCACTCCCGGTGGTTTACTGACACCCGGCCGGCGGAGACCAGGTCCGCCGCCTTGGACCGGGAGGTGGAGAAGCCGGCGGCAAGCACCGCGTCCAGCCGCAGGGCGGCCACCGTATCCCGAATGGTCTTCACCTGGGGCGGCTTCGCCTCCAGCTGCTCCAGGGGGATCTCCCGCAGCTTCATCTTCCAGCGGCCGGCAGACTCCCACTGGGAGAGGAGGATGGGCAGGGCATCCCGCAGGACCAGCACCTGACAGCGGCCATGGTCTAACAGGATGTCCCCCAGCTTTTCCCGGGTGATGCCCAGTCCCATCAGGGCACCCAGGATGTCTCGGTGAGACAGCTCCGCGTCCGCGGGAAAGGCGGCCTCCAGCGCGGCCACCGGCCCCTCCGGGTCGGCGAGAAAGTCGGATTCCTCCTGCCAGTCGGGCAGAAAGGCGCACACCGCCCGCTCCGCCCCCTCATATCCGCCGAAAAACAGGTGGCGGGGGCGGCCCCAGGCGTTGAGCAGATCGGTGACGGAGGCCTGCTCTCCCGGGGAGAGAAATGGGGTGCAGGCGGGGACAGAGCGGTTCTGGGCCAGCTCCAGCTTATCCAGGGCGCGGGCCAGCAGCACCCGCTCCTCCCCGCTGCGGGCACATTTGTTCAACAGTTCGGTCTTGTTCATGGAGGCCTCCTTTTCTGGTGGGTGTAGTATATCCCATCCGGCCGGTGGTGTCAACGAGGGGCCGCTGCTCCGGTCTTGACAGGGCGCGGAAAGAAGGGCAGACAGGCCGCCCGCCGCGTCCCCTCCCGCCAGTATGCCCCAGCGGGCGGCTCCTTTTTACTCTTTGAGCTGATGTAGGATATAAAAAACCTCCCGCAGTCAAAATAAGGAATAACGGAGGGAGGCAGATCTCTGATGACGGCCTTATATAAAGAAGGACGGAACCAGGAGACGTGCAAAATGATCAGAGATCACAAAGACCACATCCCGGCGGCTGGACAAGCCAGCAAACCGAGGTGTGGTCTTTCTATTGCTGAGGGTGTTTTTACTGTCAAAGCGAAGGTGGAAAAACAGAGAGTATCTGTCGCTTTTTGTGATTGGATATTCATCTGATGGTTTTAAATTTATATTCTTTTATCCAATCGATTAAGTTCGAAGAAACAGTAACGGTTATCAATGAGAAAACAATACGCATTATGGGAATATAGGTAAGGGATAATAGCAGCACTACAGTATCCGTGAACAAATAAGAACGGGATAACTTCCAGTGGGAGACGTGAGAAATTGTTAAAGCCAAGGCGTCATCTCCACCACTGGAACCTCCCTGACGAACAATTAAGCCGACGCCTACACCCACAAAAATACCGCCTAACACAGCGGCGATCAACGGATGTGCGGACAAATCGGGGAGCATTGGCGGAAGCAGCTCCCAGATCTTATAAAATACAGAAACAAACAGTGTTGAAATAATTGAGATTTTGATAAAGTTCCCACCCAGGAATTTGAATGCGAGCAAATAACAAGCAGCATCCAGCATAGGGGTAATATAAGCCGGAGAAATTTTCAGCCAATGCTCGACTAAAAGCATTAAGCCAATCACACCGCCTTCTGTGATGTTCGTCCGCTGGTGAATGTTGTGGATCCCAAAGGTGCAGATCATGGCTCCGAGTAATATCAGCAGTATTTTCTTGAAAGTCAGGCCATCCGCAAGCTTTTTACAAATGGCAGTCATACGGGGTATCAATTTGAGCAGCCTCCTTGATAAGTTCATATTTTCATGCTAAAATAATAAACTATATAGTAACTATAAGGTCAAGGGGCTTATATGAAAAATTTATTTTCCATCGGTGAACTTTCCAAACTGCAAAACATTTCTCGCCAGACTTTGATTTTCTACGATAAAATCGGACTTTTCCGTCCTGCATATACTGATCCTGATAACGGTTACCGCTATTACAGTTCCAGCCAGCTTGACTATTTGGATACGATTTGCATCATGAAAAGAATCGGCTTTTCCCTCAATGAGATTAAAGCACACATGAAAAGTTTTAGGATTGAAAATTCTATCGCTGCGCTGCGCAAACAGCTCTCTACCATCAATCATCAGATTGAGGAGCTGCAAATGATAAAAAACCGCGTTGAACATCGGTGTCTGCAGTTAGAGCATTCTATTTCCATTCGTGATTGTAGCGATATCGTTTCCATAGAGGAAGTAAGCCCCCAATACATTTTGCTTCAAAAGGTCACGGAACCTTATACGTTGGAAATGCTCAGCATTGCTACAAAGGAATGTTTTGTTCGGTCATCCAAGGAGCAACTTCCAATTTTCTTTCAGAGCGGTGCGATCGTGCCGTATGAACGTATTCTGCGGGGAAGATATACCGAAGCATCGTTTGCCTTTCTGTCGATTGAAAAGTCTGATAATATCGACGGCGTTCTGGAACTTCCCAAAGGGCGGTGCGTATTTACCTATCACACAGGGGACTATCTTTCCATCGGAAGATCCTACGAACGCATTTTAGAATACTGCCGAACCCATCACTTCAATATTGTTTCTGATTCATATGAGTTCGCCATCAATGACTACCTTTCCACGGCCGACGAGAGCGAATATATAACGAAAATTTTGTTCTATATTGCGTAACAGCATACTTTTTCAAACAGCAGTCAATAAAGAATAGATCTTAATTCATAGAGCTGAAAGAGGGGACTTGACCGCCCATCGGCGTGTCATGTCCCTGCTTGTTTTCCAGCGGACTCCTTTCCAACGGTCGTTTCGTTCTGCCAATGTAGCAGGTGGTGCAAACCATCCTTTATACAGCAACTCCCAGGTCAGCGAGCTGGAGGGCGGACGAGGCCGGAGTTGACAAGCGGGGGGCTTTCTGCAATAATATTGGTGTAAAATTGGAGGTCCGCGCCCACGGCGCGTATCATGGAAGGAGACCGCTATGGCGAAGATCCTGTTTTTGACCGATTCCGCCGCCGATATCCCCAAGTCCCTGCGGGAAGAGCTGGGGATCAGGGTCATGCCCTTCCCCATCGCCATGGGGGAGCGGGAACTGCGGGATGGGGAGGATTTCACCCCGCAGGAGTTCTATCAGGCGCTGGCGGAGGAGCCCAAGATCCCGACACATGCCCAGCTCACGGCGTACCAGTTCCAGCAGTGCTATGAGGAGACCTGGAAAGCAGGGTACACAGACCTGATCTACACATCCATCAATTCCGAGGGCAGCGCCACCTACCAGAACGCCGTCCAGGCCCGGGGGGAGTTCTTTGAGGACCACCCGGAGGCCCGGGATGCCTTCTCCATCCGGGTCATCGACAGCCACACCTATACCATGTGCTACGGCTACCCAGTGGCAGAGGGGGCGCGGATGGCTGCCGCAGGCGCCTCTGTGGAGGAGATCGCCGCCTATATCCAGGACTGGGTGGATCATGTGCGGGTGCTCTTTGTCCCCTTTGATCTGAAGTTTGCCAAAAAGTCTGGGAGGGTCTCCGCCGCCGCGGCTTTTGTGGGAGAGGCCCTGGGGCTCAAGCCCATCATGACCTTTGAGAATGGAGCCTCCAAAGTGGTGACCAAGGTGCGGGGGGAGAAGAACGTGATCCCCACCATTCTGGAGCTGGCGCAGAAGGAGCGGGAGCCGGGGACGCCCTATCTGATCATCCGGGCCGCCCGGCCCGACCAGGCGGAGCTGCTGACCGAGTCCTGCCGTCAGGCCTTTGGGCAGGAGCCGGCCATGGACTGCTTCATTGGCGGCGTTATCGCCATCAACGCCGGACCCAATCTGGTGGGACTCATCTACCGGAAAAAATAAAACTGGCCGCGCCGCGGGACCCGGGTCCTGTGGCGCGCCTTATTTTGTCCACCCGGCCCGGGCGGGAGGAGGAAAGAAAGCGGGGAAGAGATCCCCGGGATTTACATATTATTCATCCTTTTTGTGATAGGCTGGACTATGCTATGGAAAACTGAAGGTATCGATGTGATACTGTGAAGGAGTGGTCGTTGTGGAGAGAGAACAGCTGTCCTGGCAGGAGCGGGGGCAGTTGTGGCTGCGGCTGATCATCCGCCTGGTGCTGGCAGCCGCGGCGGTGGTGCTGGTGGCCAAGCTGGGGCCTCCCCTGCTGTCCCTGTTCGCCCCCTTCGTGGCGGCGCTGATCGTGGCGGCCCTGCTCAACCCGGCGGTGCGCTGGCTCCAGCGCAGGCTGGGCTGGAGCAGGAAGCTGCTGTCCCTGCTGCTGGTGGTGGTCATCTTCGGGGTGATCGGCGGCTGTCTGGGCATCCTGACCTATGCCGCGGCCAACGAACTGGTCTCCCTGGCGCAGAATTGGAGCGGGATGCTGACCCAGGTGGAGGGCTTTTTCGATCAGATGGAGGCCCTGTTTGCCCGGGCGATGGACCTGCTGCCCCTGTCGGTGGTGGGGACGGTGGAGGACACCGTCAACGCCCTCATCCAGCGCCTCCAGGCGGTGGACCCCACCGCCCTGCTGAGTGCGGCCAAGGCGGCCACCGACTGGGCCATGCGGGTGCCGGAGTTCCTGCTGGCCCTGGTGGTCTTTGTGATGGCCTCCTATTTCCTCACCGCGGACTACCCCTATCACCGCACGCGGGCGGTCCAGCACCTGGACGAGAGCCTGCTCCGCTTCCTCCAGCAGGTGAAGGCCACCGCCCTGGCCGCCTTCGGCGGCTACCTGCGGGCGGAGCTGCTGCTGTCGGTGGGGGTGTTCTTCATTCTGCTGGGGGGATTCCTGCTGGTGGGGCAGAACTACGCCCTGCTGCTGGCCCTGGGGCTGGCCATTCTGGACTTTATCCCCATCATCGGGTCGGGCACCGTTATGGTGCCCTGGGCGGTGGTGGCTCTGTTTACCCGGGATTTCTCCACCGCTGTCTATCTGATGGTGATCTGGGGGGTGGTGGCCATGTTCCGCCGGGTGGCGGAGCCACGGTTCGTGGGCGACCAGACCGGCCTGTCCCCTATCCTGTCCCTGGTGGGCATCTACGTGGGCATGAAGGTGGCCGGAGTGGCTGGCATGATCCTGGGACCCATCCTCATCCTGGTGGTGCTGAACCTGGTAGGGCTGGGGATCTTTCAGGGCTTTTGGATGGATGTGACGGCGGCGGCCCGGGACATCACGGCGATCCTTTCCCAGCGGCCGGAGCGGAAATGAGAGGGTCTGTCAAAGTTTTTTCGGGAATTGTTCAAAAAATCCCCCCTCTTTCTTCATGCTTTCTTCATATTTAGACCGTATCCTTATTTTTGTCAGAAGGGGAAAGAGAGGCGCTCCCCCCGGACACAGTTCAAATCGGCAAGGAGTGTTTGAAATGGCAAATCAGGACAATGAGTTCAATTTCTATAATAGTGAGAATGACGGGTACCGGGGCGGCTTCGGCGGGTACACCGATTCCAACCCCAACCAGAGCCAGGGCGGGCCGGAGGCCCCCCAGGGGCCCCAGAAGCACAGGGGATCCGGCAGGCGCATTGCGGCGCTGATCCTGGCCTGCGCGGTAGTGGGCGGCGGAGCGGGCGTGGGCGGCGCAGCCCTGTACTCCAGCGTCTTCGCGTCCCAGCCCAGCGTGATCTATCAGAATACCCAGCCCATCTCCACCCAGGCGGACCCTGTGGCCAGCTCCAGCGGCCAGGCCATGACCCCGGAGCAGCTGTACGCCGCCAATGTGGACGCCTGCGTGGGCATCACGGTGTCCACCACCATGACCAACATCTTCGGCTATACCAGCACGTCGGCCGCCTCCGGTTCCGGCTTCGTCATCACCGCCGACGGGTACATCGTCACCAACTACCACGTCATTGAGGACGCGGTGAAGGACAGCTCGGTGAGCATCACCGTCTCCTTCCACGACGGCAGCAGCTACCCCGCTACCCTGGTGGGGGGCGAGGAGGACAACGATGTGGCCGTGCTGAAGATCGAGGCCTCCGGGCTCCAGACCGTGACCCTGGGCGACTCCGACCAGCTGAAGGTGGGCCAGGCCGTGATGGCCATCGGCAACCCCCTGGGCGAGCTGACATACTCCCTCACCGACGGCCTCATCTCCGCTCTGGACCGGCTCATTACCACCGGCTCCGGCAATGACTCCACCACGATGAACATGCTTCAGACCAACTGCGCCATCAACCCGGGCAACTCCGGCGGCCCCCTGTTCAACAGCTACGGGGAGGTCATCGGCATCACCACCGCCAAATACAGCACCTCCAGCTCCGGCACCAATGTGGAGGGCCTGGGCTTCGCCATCCCCATCAACGATGTGAAGAACATCATCTCCGACCTGATCCAGTACGGCTATGTTACCGGAAAGCCCTACATGGGCATTACCGGCGTAACCATGTCGGCCTCTGTAGCGCAGCAGTACGGCGTCACCAACGCGGTGCTGGGTGTCTATGTGGCCACAGTGGAGGACGGCTCCTGCTCCGCCAAGGCGGGACTGCAGCCTGGGGACATCATCACCGCCATGGATGAGGACGACGTGGTCACTTTCCAGGACTTGGAGGCTGCCAAGGCCACCCATCAGGCAGGGGATACCGTGACGCTGACGGTGTTCCGTAACGGAGAGAAGCTGGAGCTGTCCCTCACCCTGGACGAGCAGCCCCGGGAGACAGTCACCGATACTTCCTCCCAGCAGCAACAGCAGCCTCAGCAGAACAACCAGTATTACGGCTGGCCCTTCGGGGGATTTTTCTCCTGAGCGGGGAGCGGCCCCATACCGGGAACAGAATGGTCCGGGCCCGGCAGCCAACGGCTGCCGGGCCCGTTTGCTGCATCAAAAAACCACCGGCCTGGCCGGTGGTTTTCTGATTTTGTGAGAGGCGGGCAGCGCTATTCTATGTCCTCCGGCTGGTACAGAGAGGAGGGGAGGACGTCGGACAGCTCCACCAGCAGGGGAGATAGGCCGCCGCTCCGCTCCGGGGCAGGGGTGCTCAGGGTCAGATCCATGGAGAGGGGGCCGGTGGGCAGAGAGACGGTGGCGGCCAGGCCGCCTGGCTCCCGGCGCTCCAGGAGCAGCGTGCCGCCGTGGAGAGCGACGATGTGCCGGATGATGGGCAGGCCCATTCCCGCCCCCTCTCCGGGCTCCGGGAGCAGGTGGGGGGAGGCCCCCTCCAACAGAGCGGAGAGCTGTCCGTCGTCCGGAGTGGAGCCGCTGTTGGTACAGGTCAGGACGGCCCGGTCTCCCCAACGGCGCAGGGTGAGCAGGACGGTCCCGCTGGGGGCCGCCTTAGCCGCGTTGGACAGCAGGCCCAGCAGCATACGGGAGAGCAGGGCCGCGTCGCCGGGGATCAGAAGTCCTTCGGTGCTCGGCTGATAGCGCAGCTGGATGCCGGCCTGAGCGAGCAGGGGGGCAGTGTCCTCCGCTGTGTGGCGGCACAGGCCGGCCAGATCCATGGTCACCGGGGAAAAGGCCACCCCGGACTGGGACTTGGTATCCCGCAGGAACTCCAGGTTGTTGACCAGGCGGAGCATTTGATAAAAGTTGCGGTTGATGGAGGCCAGCCGCCGGTCGGTGGGAGAGCCGGTGCCGCTCAGGTCCTGGGAGAGGAGCTGAAGGTTGTTCAGCAGCCCCCCCATCTGCTCGCGGAGCTGGCGGGCAAAGCCGTCCATCTGCTGGGGGGAGAGGGCGGAGTCAGGGGCGGGGCGGAACAGGAGCAGCACCCCTCCGGGGGAAGAGACCTTGGAAAAGACGAACAGGCCGCCGCCGCCGGTGAAAGCTCCCGCAGTCTGAGCACTGTCCAGCGGGGCAGCCAGGTACTGGGGCGGCTGGTCCCCCACGGCCAGCTCTGGCAGGTGACTGAGGGCGGCGGAGTTGAGCGCGGTGATCTTTCCGTCCCGCACCTCTACCGCCGCCTGGGGGAGCTGCTCCAAAAAGCTCTGTTCTTCAGACATCCCGATCCTCCTCTCCGCTCCAAAACCGGCGCAGCGCTTCCGCAATAGGATTTGCGGGGCGGCTGATTTTAGAAATGGAAAATTTCGCTGGGCCGGGGCGTGAGCCCGGCCCGGACAGGACCTAGTATATCAGAAATTCGCTGCATCAACAAGAACATGGGCGCAGATTCTGGCGAACTGTGTAAATCCATGGGGAAAAAGAACAGAAGGCAGGGCCTACTATGCCCGGAGGTGGCTAATTTCCACGGAGAAACAGAGAAAAAACTATGCAAAACACAGACTACCAAAATCAGAAAAAAAGGGATATAATAGTGGAGCGCAACCAAAACTTGATAAAGGAGACAGTTACAATGAGCATTAAAGTTGGCATCAATGGCTTTGGCCGCATTGGCCGCATGGTCTTTCGGGCCAGCCTGGACCACCCCGAGATCGAGATCGTGGGCATCAACGACCTGTGCCCTGCCGAGTATCTGGCCTATATGCTGAAGTATGACACCATGCACGGCATCTGCAAGGCTGAGATCGGTAGCACTGAGAACGCCATCGTGGTCAACGGCAAGGAGATCCCCGTCTCCGCCGAGCGGAACCCCGCCGACCTGCCCTGGGCCAAGCTGGGCGCGGAGTATGTGGTGGAGTCCACCGGTCTGTTCCTGACGAAGGAGAAGGCCCAGGGACACCTGGATGCCGGTGCCAAGAAGGTCATCATGTCCGCCCCCTCCAAGGATGACACGCCCATGTTCGTGTGCGGCGTCAACCTGGACAAGTACACCACTGACATGAACTTCGTGTCCAACGCCTCCTGTACCACCAACTGCCTGGCCCCCATCGCCAAGGTGCTGAATGACAACTGGGGCATCACTGAGGGCCTGATGACCACCGTGCACTCCGTCACTGCCACCCAGAAGACTGTGGACGGCCCCTCTTTGAAGGACTGGCGCGGCGGCCGTGCTGCCACCGGCAACATCATTCCCTCCTCCACCGGCGCTGCCAAGGCCGTGGGCAAGGTCATCCCCGAGCTCAACGGCAAGCTGACCGGCATGTCCATGCGCGTCCCCACTCTGGACGTGTCCGTGGTGGACCTGACTGTCAACCTGGCCAAACCCGCCAAGTATGAGGAGATCTGTGCCGCCATGAAGGCCGCCTCTGAGGGTGAGCTGAAGGGTGTGTTGGGCTACACCGACGAGGCCGTGGTGTCCAGCGACTTCCTGGGTGACACCCGTACCTCCATCTTCGACGCCGATGCAGGCATTGCCCTGACCGACACTTTCGTAAAGGTCGTCTCCTGGTACGACAACGAGATCGGCTACTCCAACAAGGTCCTGGAGCTGATCGAGCACATGTACAGCGTGGACCACAAGTAAGCACTGTCCTGTTTCAGGGTGCCGCCATCTAGCGGCGCCCTGTTTTTTAAAAAGAGCAGGCGCCTCACGGATGCGCCGCCCCAGACAGAACAGAAAGGCGTCCGCTCCCCATAGGGGGAGCGGGCGCCTTTCTGCATCTTCCGCTGTGATTTCCTACAAAGGGGCCGACGAGGAGTTTGCCCCCTCAGCGCGCCCGCCTACCGGGGTGGCAGATGGGCGACACGATGGGCAAGCACCCAGGGGGCCAGAGTGGAAGGAGGCCCGGGCTGCGGGGCACCGCTGTATATAGGCTCCACCTCCACCACATAAGGGATCCCGTCTACTGTAATGCGGTAAAATTCCTTTTTTGGCATCGCTTTTGCCTCCTCCGCTGTGCTGTACTGGTCGTTTGCACTATTGTATCAGAGAAAACAATAAAATTCCATTCATCTTTTTGAAATAATCCATAATATCAAAGTTATGGAAACGAGATCGGTGGGCTAGGGACTGAATTTTTGCTTCAGAAAGTCGGCGAACTGTCGGGAGGCGCGGTTCAAATACCGTCCTTTCCGATGGACCATCACAATGTCACGGGTGTGATGCACGTCCTCGATATCCAGAAAACGAATATTCTCGCTGAACAGATGCCGAAAGGAGGCAGACTGGGAAGCGATGGTGACGCCGGCGTTGGCGTTGATCAGCTCCCGCCGGAGCAGATGGTCGCACTCCATGATGTAGTGGGGCGTGATGCCCAGGTCTGCAAAGATCCGATCGGTCTGAGCGCGGAAGGGCAGTCCCTTCAGAAGCATGATGAAGCGCTGGTCGGTGAGCTCCTCCAGACGGACACTTTTCCGCTGTGCCAAGGGGTTGTCCTTATGGACAGCCAGCTTGAAGATGTCCCGAAGCAGCAGGGTGGATTCAAATACCTCCCCATAAATGCCCGGGGAGGTGACCGCCAGATCGATTTGACCCCGGTTGAGCAGCGCAGCGATCTCCTTGTTTTCTGCGACCCGCTGATTCCACTTGTAGTTGGGGTGCTGGTACATGAAGGCGTGCATCCCCTGAAGAAACTGAGAGGAGGAGACCGCCAGGGAAATGGAGTTGTCCCCCTCATCGGCAATGTCCTGGAGCTCCCTCTTTGAGTTCTCCACCTCCATCAGGATATGGTTGACCCGCTGAAGAAACCGCTGTCCATTCTGGTTCAAGATGATGGACCGTCCATTGTGGTCAAAGAGCGGAACTCCCAGCTCCTTCTCCAGTCTGGAAATCATCGTACTCAGGGCAGGCTGGGAGATATTGAGTTCTTCTGCCGCCCGGGAGATATGCTGGTAATAGGCCGCGGTCTGAAAATAGCGGAGCTGGGTCAGTTCCATGATATGTCCCTCCAGATCCATAATTTTTATCTTATACTAATATAAAAAATCGATAATTGCAATATGCGTTAAAACAGATTAACCTAAAGAAAGAAGAAAAATATTTGATTTTTGTTGGATTGTGACCAAAGGCGCAGCAGAGAGGAGGACCTTGTCGTGGGCGAAAAAACAAAGCTTCAAGAGATGCTTGAGAAAAAGGAAAAGATCAGACAGGGAGGGGGAGAAAAAAAGGTCGCGAAGCAGCACGGCGCGGGTAAGCTGACAGCCCGGGAGCGCATCGACCTGCTGTTTGATCCCGGTACTTTCCAGGAGTACAACATTTTTATGAAGCACCGCTGCCATGACTTTGGGATGGAGAAGGTAGACACACCGGCGGAAGGGGTGGTGACGGGATACGGATTGATTCATGGGAGAGGGGCCTTTGCCTTTGCCCACGACTTTACAGTCCTGGGCGGCGCCATGGGGGAGATGCAGGGCATGAAGGTCAAGCGGATTCAGGAGCTGGCCATGGACGCCGGCGTGCCGCTGATCGGCCTGAATGACTCGGGGGGCGGGCGGATCCAGGAGGGGCCTGCCACTTCCTATGGGGCCATCTTCTTCAACAACGTGATGGCTTCTGGGGTGATCCCCCAGATCTCAGCCATCATGGGGCCCTGCGCCGGCGGGACCGTGTATTCCCCCGCGCTGACCGACTTCATTTTTTCCGTGGACAAGACCAGCCGCTCCTTTATCACCGGACCGCAGGTCATCAAGAACGTGACCGGGGAGGTGGTGGATGCGGAGAAGCTGGGAGGAGCGCGGACCCATAATACGGTGTCAGGCGTGTCTCACTTTTTCTGTGCGGACGACCGGGACTGCATTGAGAAGATCAAGACCCTGCTGAGCTACCTGCCCCCAAACTGCCGGGAGATGCCGCCCATCATGCCCTGCGGCGACTCTCCGGACCGCCGCTGTGAGATGCTCAACACCTTCATTCCGGATAACCTGAAAAAGGCCTACGATATCAAGGATGTTATCCGGGAGATCGCGGATGGGCACGAGTTTTTTGAGACCCAGGCCATGTATGCCACCAATATGGTCACCGGATTTATCCGCATGAACGGCCGGTCGGTGGGGGTGGTGGCCAACCAGCCCAAGGCGATGGCAGGCTGTATCGACATCAACGCTTCGGACAAGGCGGCCCGTTTTATCCGCACCTGTGACTGCTTCAATGTGCCCCTGCTGTCCATTGCCGATGTGCCCGGATACATGCCCGGCACCAATCAGGAGTATGGAGGGATCATCCGGCACGGGGCGAAGATGATCTACGCCTGGGCAGAGGCCACAGTCCCGAAGATCGTGATGGCGGTGGGGAAGGTCGTGGGCGGCGCCCGGCCTGCAATGTGCTCCTGGGAGCTTCGGCCGGACTTCATTTTCGCCTGGCCCACGGCGCAGATGGTAGTCGTGGGGGCAGAGGGGGCCGTGGATATCTGCCGGAAGCACGAGCTGAAGCGGGCTGAGGAGAGCGGTGAGGATGTGGCTGCCCTCCGTGCCCACTACATCGAGGAGTACAAGGAAGAATTTTTTAACCCGTATAAGGCGGCGGAATATGGGAAGTTTGAGGACGTGATCGAGCCTGCGGAGTCACGGCGGGTCATCATCCGGACTCTGGAGCTGTTTCAGAACAAACAGGTGGTCCTGCCAGCCAAAAAACACGGGAATATGCCGGTCTGACGGCGGCGCGGAAAGGAGCTTGGTTCAATATGGCGGTTGGATACGGCCCCCTGAGCGGGGTAACAGTGGTGGACCTGACGCAGTTTTTGTCCGGTCCCCTGGCCACGATGATCATGGCGGACCTGGGGGCGGATGTGATCAAGGTGGAGCGGCCGGACCGGCCCAAGGCCAGCGGCCCGTTTCTCAACGGGGAGCGGGTCTACGACCTGTCGGTCCAGCGCAGTAAGAAGAGCATCACCCTGAACCTGAAGGCGGAGACAGATAAGAAGGTGCTGCTGGAGCTGGTGAAAAAAGCGGACGTTCTGGTGGAAAATTTCAAACCCGGCACGATGGAGCGCATGGGCCTGGGTTATGATATCATTGCCGCAGCCAATCCCAGGATCATTTATATGGCGGTCTCCGGCTTTGGCTATACGGGTCCATACCGTTCCAGAGGCGCGCTGGATATGATCGTTCAGGGGATGAGCGGACTGATGAGCCTGACCGGTGAGCCGGATGGCCCGGCCATGCGCTGCGGGACCTCGGCCAGCGACGTGTTTACCGGGCTGTATGCCTTCGGTGCCATCTCGGCGGCCCTGTATGACCGGGAAAAGACCGGAAAGGGACAGTTTATCGATGTGGCGATGCTGGATGCCACCTTCTCCTGCCTGGAAAACGCGGTGATCAATACCTGTGTCTTTGGCACCGATCCCCAGAGGGTGGGCAACAGCCACCCCACCAGCGTCCCCTTCGGGACGTTCCCCACCTCCGATGGAGAGATCATTATCACCTGCTCCCGGGATCCTGCATTTTACAGTCTGTGCCGCGCCCTGGGACGGGAGGATATGGTGGAGGACCCGCGCTTCTCCAAGGCGGAGGCCAGACGCCAGCACAAGGCGGAGCTGACTGAGGAGATCTCCAGATTTACCCGGGCCCGCACACTGGATGAATGCGAGCGGATCTTTGAGGCTCACGGGGTGCCCAATGGCCGCATCAACACCATGAAGATGATCTGTGCGGACCCTCAGATCGCGGCCCGCAATATGATTGTAGAGGTGGAGCACCCGGTGGCTGGAACATATCGGATGGCGGGCAGCCCGCTGAAATTCGGAAATTACCCGGATACCACCTATGAGCCCGCCCCCACCCTGGGACAGCATACCCGGGAGGTCCTGGCGGAGTACTTAAAAATGCCGGAGGAGGAGATCGAAACCATGCTGAAGGAGCAGAAGGAGCTGGTGCATACATAAGATGGCGGGCGGAGCGCGGGACAGGGGACCGGCCTGTGGAATGGAAGATTTTGTTTTGTGCCTGACGTGCGGAATCTGGTATAATCCGATGCGTATTTTGTGGATAAAAGCAAAAGGAGGTATCGAGCTCTGAGCTGTGCGGACCAGCAAAGATCATAGATAAGACTAGAGGGAGGATACTATGAAGATAAAAGCCAAAACCGGAGATCTCGCACTGGGGATCTTTTCGATTCTGGGCGGAATCATCATCCTGATCCTGACAAAGGTGCAGGGACTTCAGCTGATAAAGGGCGGACAGATGGGGCCCGGTTTTTTCCCCACAATCTGCGGGATCGCCATCGCGATCTGCGGGGCCATGGTCCTTCTGGAGGCGGCGCGCCGGATCGCCCGCGCCAAAACGGCCCAGGCGGAGAAGGAAGAACTGGAGACAAATATCCTGAACCTGACAGAGCTGAAGAATCTGTTGCTTTTTATGCTGCTGGGGACTGGGGTACTGCTGCTCTCCGACTATCTGGGGCTGCTGACCTGCCTGGGACTGAGTGTGATCGCCTATTTGAAAATATGGGGCCGAGAAAAGTGGATCAAGTCGATCGTGATCGGTGTATGTATGGTGGCGTTCCTGTACGGGGTCTTTGTCCTGTTCCTGCATGTGCCGGTCCCCAAAGGTCCGCTGGGCTTTTAAGGAGGAGGTACACATATGGACTTGCTGCATAACCTTGCGCTGGGCTTCTCAGTCCTGGCTGATCCCATGACCATTGTGTACTCCCTGATCGGCGTAGTGTGCGGTGTTATCATCGGTGCGCTGCCCGGTCTGGGGCCTTCGGTGGGCATCGCAGTGCTCCTGCCCATGTGCTACGGACTTGATCCGGCCTGTGCCCTGTGCATGCTGTGCGGGATCTACTACGGGGCCATGTACGGTGGTTCCATTACCTCCATCCTGATCAATACGCCCGGTGACTCTGCCGCCATTATGACGACCCTGGACGGATATCCCATGGCGCGGCAGGGAAAAGCAGGGAAGGCCCTGGGCATGTCCTGTCTGGCATCGGTCATCGGCGGGACGATATCTGTGGTGTTGTTCATGTCTCTGGCACCTGTGGTATCCAATTTTGCTACAAAGTTCGGGCCGTCCGAATATTTCGCCCTGATGGTGCTGGGGCTTACCTCTATTGCGGGCATGACAGGGAAATCTCCTGCAAAGGGTTTTTTGGCTGCGTTTATCGGCCTGTTTGTGGCGGGGATCGGAATTGACCTGATCTTTGGTACTACAAAGTTCGTATTCGGCAATGTAAACCTCTACTCCGGCATTGACTTTGTGCCGGTGGCCATGGGCTTGTTTGGGATCGCAGAGATCGTATGCAACTATTCTGACAATAATCTTAAAGTGGATAAGGGGAGCCTGAAGGTCAAAAATCTGCTGCCCAGCAGACATGAGTGGAAGCTGTCCCTGCCCCACATCGGCCGGGGGACGATTTTAGGCTTTATTGTGGGGATGCTGCCAGGGGCGGGTGCTACGATCGCTTCTTTTCTCTCCTACGACATGGCAAAGCGCACCTCAAAGCGGGGAGAGGAGTTCGGCACCGGTGTGATCGAGGGTGTGGCGGCCCCGGAGTGTGCCAACAACGCTGCCTCCATGGGGGCCATGGTTCCTATGCTGACCTTGGGCGTCCCCGGTTCGGGCGCGACGGCCATCATGATGGGTGCGCTGATGATGCTGGGCATCTCACCTGGTCCCTCCTTCTTTGTGAATGAGGCTGACGTTGCCTGGGGACTGATCGCCTCCATGTATCTGGGAAATGTCATTCTGGTGTGCATTGGTCTCGGCGCGCTCTCCCTGTTCGTGCGCATCCTGAATGTAAAGACCTCCACCCTGAACGCGCTGATCTTTGCATTCATTCTGGTGGGCGCCTATGCGCTGGAGAACTCCATGTTCACTGTGGGAGTGACTCTTTTCTTCGGCCTGCTGGGTTATATCCTGAAAAAGGTGGGGGTCCCTGCGGCACCCATGGTGCTGGCGCTGGTGCTGGGTGCGATCACCGAGACCAATCTGAGACAGGCGCTGATCATTGACAACAACAATTTTGGAGCGGTCATCTCCCATCCCATTTCCGCGGTCATCCTGGTGCTGGCGGTCCTGCTGGCGTTCGGCACCCCCATCAAATCCCTGATCACAAAACTGTGGGCAAAAAAGAAAGCGTGACCGGCGTTGACCTTATGTATGATCGGGCGGTGCCCGGTTATATAAAATGAAAAAAGGAGAAAAAGAAATGAAAAAATTGCTTGCTCTGATTTTGGCGGCCGCAATGTCGCTCTCTCTTGCGGCGTGTGGAAACGGTAGCACCTCCTCTGGCGGAGGGAGCACATCTGAGCCCGCCGGAACTCCCGCGGCATCTTCAGGGGAGGAGACCGGATGGGTCCCCACAGAGGACATTGAATTTGTGATCCCCTTCGGCGCGGGCGGCGGAAATGACGTTATGGTCCGAAAAATCCTGGAGATCGTTGAAAAATACGATATGTGTCCGGTGAATATCGTCCCGGTGAACAAAGAAGGTGGTTCCGGAGTGGTAGGCTATACCTATCTCACCTCCAAGGGCGCCGGGTATGAGTATGCGCTGGCCTCCACATCCGCCAGCTTTTACACCCAGCCGCTGACGGGAAATTCTCCCTTTACGCCGGACGAAAGCACGTTTTCCTTCGTGGCACATATGGTAAAAGACCCTGTGGTGCTGGTGGCCCACCCCTCCTACGGTTTCACATGTATCCAGGATGTGGTCGACTATGCCAAGGAGCACCCCGGTGAGCTGAAATGGGGCGGTGTCGGCAACGCATCTGACGACGCGATCATCATGTATATGCTGAACAATATCGCCGGGATCGATCTGACCTATGTGCCCTATGACGATGGGGGAATGTGCCAGGCGGCGCTGCTGGGCGGACACATCGGCCTGAGCACCGTCTCTCTGGCAGAGGCGGAGGAGCACATGGCGGCAGGCAACATGGTGGCGCTGGCCGCCTGCGCGGATGAGCGGTTTGACGCGATCCCCGAGGTCCCCACCGCGGCAGAGCAGGGCTTTGACATCGGCCATCAGCAGAGCCGGGGCATCGTGATGAACGCCGGCGTGCCCGAAGAGGTGCTGGCCTATTATTCCGACCTGTTCCAGAGAGTCTCTGAAACAGAGGACTGGATCGAGTATGCAGAGTCCAACGCCATGACGGTGTCCTTTATGCCTTATCAGGAGTTCGCAGCATATGCCGCTGAGATGCTGGAGGACTATACCACCTACCTGGGCATGATCCCCCAGGATTGATCCAGGGCTGATCTACCTGGATCTGGATGCAGGGCCGGCCCCTCTTTTTGATGGGGCCGGCCCTGCCGTTTTGCGCCGCCCCCTTGCATTGGGTGCCCAAATCCGCTACACTTATTTATCATCCTTATCATCATCCGGGAAGGGCAGAGGGGGCAGAGGGCATGGACCATGAGGCATATATGCGGCGGGCGCTGGAGCTGGCCGCTCAGGCGGCGGAGCAGGGGGATGTGCCGGTGGGGTGTGTCATCGTCCGGGACGGGGAGATCGTGGGAGAGGGACGCAACCGCCGGGAGGAGAATGGGGACGCCACCGCCCACGCGGAACTGGAGGCCATCCGGGACGCCTGCCGCCGGCTGGGGAGCTGGAGGCTGCACCGGTGCACTATGTATGTCACCCTGGAGCCCTGCCCCATGTGTGCCGGGGGGATCATCAACGCCCGGATCGGCACCGTGCGCTATGGGGCCAAGGATGACAAGGCGGGGGCCTGCGGATCGGTGCTCAACCTGTTCGAGGAGCGGTTCAACCACCGTCCCAGGCTCTATCGGGGCCCCATGGAGGCGGAGTGCGGCCGTGCCCTGCGGGCCTTTTTCGAGGACCTGCGGGAAAAAGACGGATTTTCGGAGGAGATTTAATCCTTTTGTAACATCTGCGGGTGACTTATTTAATAAAAACTGGATATTATAATACTCGCAAGGCAAGAGCATCTTTTCATTCTATCCTCCAATTCTTTTGGAAGGCCGACAGGGGACTGTCGGCCTTTCCTCTTTTTCCACGGCTGCGGGAGGGAAGGGAGAAAAAACCAGTGCGATTTAATGGTTATGTAACATTTGCCCCTTCATTTCTTAATAACTCCAGGGTATCTTGATACTTGCAAGAGACAGTTTGTTTCATTTTAATCCTCTTTTTCAGCAGAAAGTCCCGAGCGCTTTGGAGCAGGCGTTCGGGACTTTCTGTTTTTCTGCATAGATTTCCAGATCCAAGGGAGAATACAGGGGGAAAGGAGGGCGCATATGGCTGAACAGAAGCAGGATGGACCTCACCCCCGCCGGGAGCCCAGATTTCCCGGCCCCCTGACCCTGGAGGGAGTGGAGCAGATCTTTGAGGGCTGCTCCGACTTTGCAGAACGCACCGCGCTGCTGCATAACGACCCACAGAGGCAGGTGACCCTCTGCTATATCAATGGCATGGTGCGGGGGGAGCGGATCAACGACTATCTGCTGCGGCCGCTGGCCCAGGACCCGCGCCTGTCTGCGGTATCTGAGGCGGAGGCATTCCAGCTGCTGGGACAGGGGGCGCTCTATAATTTATATGTAGAGCGCCGCACCACGCTGGATCAGGCGGCAGTGGATCTGACTATGGGCTGGTGTGTCCTGTTCTTTCCCGGGCGGATGGACGCACTCTCTTTCTTCGTAGGGACAGAGGAAAAGCGGGCGGTGGGGCAGTCGGAGAACGAGCCCGCCCTGAAGGGGGCCCGGGACTCCTTTGTGGAGTCCATCCTCACCAACACCTCCCTGGTCCGCCGCCGCCTGCGGGCGCCGGAGCTGAAGGTCCGGCAGCATGTGGTCGGACGGCAGTCCCTCACCCCGGCCATGGTGGTCTATCTGGACGGGATCGCCGACCCGGACACGGTGAAGCGGGTAGAGGAGAAGCTGGACGCCATCGACATCGACGGGGTGGAGTCGGCAGGGAACCTGGAGGAGTACCTCACCGATGCGTCCCGGACCCCCTTTCCCCTGATGCCGTTCACCCAGCGGCCGGACCGGTTCTGCGCCGGGCTGCTGGAGGGGCGGGTGGGGCTGCTGTGTGACGGCCTCCCCTTCGGCTATCTGCTGCCGGGCACCATGGACCAGTTCTTCCGGACCAGCCAGGACCGGGCCTTCAACTGGATGACTGCCTCTATGCTGCTCCTGCTGCGCTATTTCTGCATGGCGGCCACCCTGCTTATCCCCGGGCTCTATATCGCCCTGGTGACCTTCCACCCGGAGGCCATCCCGGTGAAGCTGGCCCTGTCCATCGTGGCGGCCAAGCAGGAGGTCCCCTTCTCTACTGTCTTTGAGGTACTGATTATGCTGGTAGCCTTCGAGGTGCTCCAGGAGGCGGGGCTGAGGCTGCCCTCGCCTATCGGAGCTACTGTGTCCATCCTGGGCGGCCTGGTGGTGGGCAACGCCGCGGTGGAGGCCCACATCGTCTCTCCGGCGGTGCTCATCGCGGTGGCCATTGCAGGGGTGGCGGGATACACCATGCCCAGCCAGGACATGGCGGCCGCCCTGCGGCTGTGGCGCTTCCTGCTGGCCATCCTGGCCAGCCTGGGGGGACTGTTCGGCCTGGCGATGGGCTGTGGGGCCCTGATCTGCCATCTGGCCGGGCTGGAGAGCTTCGGCGTGCCCTATTTGGCGCCGTTTACGTCCGCAGCAGGACAGGAGCGGGGGAGCCCTGATCTGATCCGGCTGCCCCTGCCCTGGATGAAGTGGCGGAACGGTGCGGCGCGGTCGGCCAACCGGAGGAATCAGCGATGAAAAAAGTTTTAGCAGCGGCCCTGTGCGGCGCGGTGATGTTCCTGCTCCCAGGATGCGGCGGGGAGCGGCTTCCCTATGCCCGGGAGATGGGGGACATGGCCCTGATGCGCACCATGGGAGTGGACACGGGGGAGGGCGGAGCGGAGCAGCTCCATGTTACGGTGTCCAGCGGCCGCCGGGCCAGAGGCTTGCAGGGGGAGGCGGAGCCGCCCCTGGTCCTCTCTGCGGAGCGGGAGTCCATCAGCAGCGCCTGCCTGGCCATGCAGGGGCTGAGTGACAGCTATGTGTTTTACGGACATGTGGACCAACTGCTGCTGGGGGAGGAGCTGTCCCGCCGGGGCATCCTGGAGACCCTCCAGTACTTCAGCCAGGACCAGGAGCTGGGGATGGGGACCCAGGTCTGGATCGTCCGGGGCGGTACGGCGGCGGAGGCCATCTCCGCCGAGCAGGAGCGGGGGGTGGAGAGCCGCCTGTCCACCATCCAAACGGACAGTGAAATGGGGATGGCGGGGATGACCAGGACCGTGGGGGAGACCCTGACGTCCCTGATGGAGGACGGTTCCGCCTATCTGCCCGGGCTGGTCCCCGGGGAGGACGGCGCACTGCTGGAGGCGGGATACGGAGTGGTGAAGGACGGCATGCTGGCGGGCTGGCTCACCGGAGAGCAGGCCCGGGGCCTGGAGCTGGCGGCCGGGCAGGTCGGGGCGGACATCCTGGAGCTGGAAACCAGGGGAGGAGGCGCCGCAGTCCGGGTGACAGCGGTATCGGTGAGCTGTGTGCCGGAGTTTTCCGGCGAGAGGCTGACTGGGCTGGAGCTGGCCTGCCGCCTCTCTCTGCGGGCGGAAGAGAGCTGGGGGGAACCGGAGCCGGCAGAGCTGTGTGCGGCGGCGGAGGAGCGGGAAGCGGCCCGGATCTCAGCGGCGCTGGAGCAGCTGAAGGGCTGGAACGCGGACTGCCTGGGCCTGGCCAGGCGGGCGGGCCAGACGGAGAGCGCCCGCTGGAACGCCCTCCGGGCCCAGTGGCCGGAGGTGTTTCCGGAACTGGAGATCCAGGTGACAGTACAGGCTTCGCTGCTGGCGGCCTGAGGAGGGAAAAGGGATTGAAACAGGAGAAGGTCTCGTTCCGGCAGCTGATGGCGCTGCTCTGGGCCGGGCTGCTGGGGCCGGCGGCGGAGTGGCTGCCTTCCATGGTCACAGAGCGGGCAGGGCCCGCCGGGTGGCTGGTACCCCTGCTGGCCCTGCCGGTGCTGCTGGCCGCCGGGTGGCTGGCGGGCTCCCTGAGCAGGGGAGCAGGGGGGCTGAGCCAGGGACTGATGGACAGCTTCGGACCCGGGGCAGGGAGAGCGGTGCTCACGATCTATATCATATGGATGGAACTGCTGCTGGCCCTGCGGCTGCGTCTGTCTGCCCAGAGAATGATGGCGGCGGGGGAGAGGGACGGCGCACTCTGGTTTTTCCTGCCGGTGCTGGTCCTGATGGCCCTCTGGATCAGCTGGGGGAAGGCGGGGCGGCTGGCCCGGACCGGGGAGCTGTTTTTCCTCCTGCTGGCCGCTGCCGCCGCCGCAGTGGTGGGGCTGGCCCTGTTCCAGGTAAAGGGAGAAAACCTCCTGCCCCTGTGGACAGAGCCCGCCGCGCAGACCTTGTATGCCGCCCTCCCGGTGTCAGGGGTGCTGGGATACGGACTGTATGCCGCCTTCCTATATACGCCTGAGGAGGGGGGGAGAGAGGGCGGGCGCTGGGTCCGGTGGTGTGCGGGGGGCTGTCTGGCCCTGTGCGGGACCCAGCTGGTCATCCTGGGGGTATTCGGCCCCGCACTCACGGCGGAGCTGGAAAGCCCGTTTTTTCAAATGGCCAAGAGCGTAGGGGTGGAGGGGGCGTTCCAGCGGGTGGAGAGCCTGGTGGCCGCCGTGTGGAGCTTCAGCGACTTGATCCTGCTGGCGGGGCTGCTCCAGGGCATGAAGCGGATCGTGGGGGTCCTCCTCCCCAAGGCGAGCCCCCACGCAGCCGCCGTGATGCTGCTGGCCTCCGCCGGGGTAGTGGGGCTGGCGGCTTTCCCTAACAGTGCGATTCCAGAAGCGCTGGGGAGAGGAGCTGTGCTGTGGGGGAACCTTCTGCTGGCCCTTGCTCTCCCTCTCCTGGCAGTCGTGGTGAAATGGTTTCGGCACTGAGTCAGGATGCACCTACATCTTGTAGGTTAAATGAAGGAAAAATCCGAAGATATAGTACCGTGTCAGGATGCACCTACATCTTGTAGGTTAAATGAAGGAAAAATCCGAAGATATAGTACCGTAAAAGAAAGAGGAAAAAATAAGGAAGAAAATCGAAAAAAGGTGTTGACATTTGGCGCTGGGTTTGCTATAGTAATCAAGCACTTCGCGAGAGCGCCTTTGAGAAAAAGGCGGGCGGATTTGAAGTGTGGTTATCACAAGGGAAGCGAAGCTGAGGACTTTGAAATCGACTGAGAAGTTCGAAAAAAGTTCTTGACAAAGCAAGAAAGATGTGGTAACATATCAAAGTTGCCGAAAGGCGGCGGGCGCACAGCGCTGCGGATGAGAGAACAAAAGAGCTTGAAAAAACTCGAAAAAGTTCTTGACAAAGCGAATGAGATGTGCTAAAATTTAAAACCGCCGCTGAAAAGCGAGCGGGCCGCGCAAAAACAAGTTAAAAAGAATTTGAAAAAAGTTCTTGACAAACAAGTTTGAGTGTGGTAAAATTAAAACCCGCCGATGAACGGCGTGCACCTTGTAAATTAAACAACGTAACGAAAACACGAAGCACCAGATTTGGATTTGGTTGTTCAAACAAGCTTGAGCTTGAAGGACGACCGTTAAATTTCTTTGAAGCTGGAATGAGCTTCAATAAAGTGATTTGAAGAGCCTCGGCTCTTTAGATACCATTTTATTGAGAGTTTGATCCTGGCTCAGGATGAACGCTGGCGGCGTGCTTAACACATGCAAGTCGAACGGAGTGCCTTAGAAAGAGGATTCGTCCAATTGATAAGGTTACTTAGTGGCGGACGGGTGAGTAACGCGTGAGGAACCTGCCTCGGAGTGGGGAATAACAGACCGAAAGGCCTGCTAATACCGCATGATGCAGTTGGACCGCATGGTCCTGACTGCCAAAGATTTATCGCTCTGAGATGGCCTCGCGTCTGATTAGCTTGTTGGCGGGGTAATGGCCCACCAAGGCGACGATCAGTAGCCGGACTGAGAGGTTGGCCGGCCACATTGGGACTGAGACACGGCCCAGACTCCTACGGGAGGCAGCAGTGGGGAATATTGGGCAATGGGCGCAAGCCTGACCCAGCAACGCCGCGTGAAGGAAGAAGGCTTTCGGGTTGTAAACTTCTTTTCTCAGGGACGAACAAATGACGGTACCTGAGGAATAAGCCACGGCTAACTACGTGCCAGCAGCCGCGGTAATACGTAGGTGGCAAGCGTTATCCGGATTTACTGGGTGTAAAGGGCGTGTAGGCGGGAAGGCAAGTCAGATGTGAAAACTATGGGCTCAACCCATAGCCTGCATTTGAAACTGTTTTTCTTGAGTGCTGGAGAGGCAATCGGAATTCCGTGTGTAGCGGTGAAATGCGTAGATATACGGAGGAACACCAGTGGCGAAGGCGGATTGCTGGACAGTAACTGACGCTGAGGCGCGAAAGCGTGGGGAGCAAACAGGATTAGATACCCTGGTAGTCCACGCTGTAAACGATGGATACTAGGTGTGGGGGGTCTGACCCCCTCCGTGCCGCAGTTAACACAATAAGTATCCCACCTGGGGAGTACGATCGCAAGGTTGAAACTCAAAGGAATTGACGGGGGCCCGCACAAGCGGTGGAGTATGTGGTTTAATTCGAAGCAACGCGAAGAACCTTACCAGGGCTTGACATCCTACTAACGAAGCAGAGATGCATTAGGTGCCCTTCGGGGAAAGTAGAGACAGGTGGTGCATGGTTGTCGTCAGCTCGTGTCGTGAGATGTTGGGTTAAGTCCCGCAACGAGCGCAACCCTTATTGTTAGTTGCTACGCAAGAGCACTCTAGCGAGACTGCCGTTGACAAAACGGAGGAAGGCGGGGACGACGTCAAATCATCATGCCCCTTATGTCCTGGGCTACACACGTACTACAATGGTGGTAAACAGAGGGAAGCAAGACCGCGAGGTGGAGCAAATCCCTAAAAGCCATCCCAGTTCGGATTGCAGGCTGAAACCCGCCTGTATGAAGTTGGAATCGCTAGTAATCGCGGATCAGCATGCCGCGGTGAATACGTTCCCGGGCCTTGTACACACCGCCCGTCACACCATGAGAGTCGGGAACACCCGAAGTCCGTAGTCTAACCGCAAGGGGGACGCGGCCGAAGGTGGGTTCGATAATTGGGGTGAAGTCGTAACAAGGTAGCCGTATCGGAAGGTGCGGCTGGATCACCTCCTTTCTAAGGAGAACTCAGCAGACGATAGTTTGCTGCAGTGTCCTAGGTCAGTAATGGTGGAGCGTAAAGTCGTTACGTTGTTTAATTTAGAGGGCGCACGCTGGAGGGCGGCGAACCTTACGGGCCCATAGCTCAGCTGGCTAGAGCGCACGACTGATAATCGTGAGGTCGGTGGTTCGAGTCCACTTGGGCCCACCACTAAAAAGCTCTGAGGTATGGGGGTATAGCTCAGCTGGGAGAGCGCCTGCCTTGCAAGCAGGAGGCCAGCGGTTCGATCCCGCTTATCTCCACCAAGATCGGATTGAAGTGTTTGGGCAATGGTCCGAGCATTTCAATCTGACCTTGAAAAAGGTTGGAAGCCTGCACCTTGAAAACTGAACAGTGAAGCAAGCAAGAAATTGCGAGCAAGCAACAGAGAGGTAACAAAGTAAAATTTGTGGACTTTTAAATAAAGGGTAACACAAACTACAATGAACCAAATCTGAAGCCTGCATAATTCTAAAATGACGATAGAGAACAGCTGAAAGGCTGTTCTACGAAGGTCAAGCTAGAAAGAGCGCAAGGGGAATGCCTTGGCATCAGGAGCCGATGAAGGACGTGACAAGCTGCGATAAGTCTGGGGGAGCTGCACATAAGCATTGATCCCGGAATTTCCGAATGGGGAAACCCGGCGGAGCAATACTCCGTCAACCTGCGTTGAACAAAATAGGCGTAGGTAGGGAACCGCCTGAACTGAAACATCTAAGTAGGGCGAGGAAGAGAAATCAACAGAGATTCCGCTAGTAGTGGCGAGCGAACGCGGAAGAGGGCAAACCGGTGGATTTATTCACCGGGGTTGTGGACCGGCGCACGGCAGAATAAGTTAGCTGAACGGTATGGGAAGGCCGACCATAGCGGGTGATAGTCCCGTAAGCGAAAACTGAGTTCTGTCAGCTGGGATCCAGAGTACCGCAGGACACGTGAAACCCTGTGGGAAACCGGGGGGACCACCCTCCAACCCTAAATACTACCTGATGACCGATAGAGGAGCAGTACCGTGAGGGAAAGGTGAAAAGGACCCCGGGAGGGGAGTGAAATAGAACCTGAAACCTTGTGCTTACAAGCACTCAAAGCACGTTAAGGTGTGATGAGGTACTTTTTGTAGAACGGTCCGGCGAGTTATTGTATGCAGCAAGCTTAAGGTGTTCAGCACCGGAGGCGAAGCGAGAGCGAGTCTGAATAGGGCGTATGAAGTTGTATGCAATAGACCCGAAACCAGGTGACCTATCCATGGGCAGGTTGAAGTGGGGGTAAAACCCCATGGAGGACCGAACCGACCCCCGTTGCAATGGTGGCGGATGACCTGTGGATAGCGGAGAAATTCTAATCGAACTTGGAGATAGCTGGTTCTCCCCGAAATAGCTTTAGGGCTAGCGTTGATTTAGATTACCGGAGGTAAAGCACTGAATGGGCTAGGGGCTGATAAAGTTACTGAACCCTATCAAACTCTGAATGCCGGATAATTGATGATCAGCAGTCAGTCTACGTGAGATAAGTCTCGTGGACAAAAGGGAAACAGCCCAGACCCACAGCTAAGGTCCCAAAGATACGCTAAGTGGAAAACGATGTGGAATTGCGAAAACAACCAGGATGTTGGCTTAGAAGCAGCCACTCATTAAAAGAGTGCGTAATAGCTCACTGGTCGAGTGATTCTGCGCGGAAAATGTAACGGGGCTAAGCGTAACACCGAAGCTTGGGATGCAGCAATGCATGGTAGGGGAGCGTCGAATGCGGGGTGAAGTCGCAGCGGGAGCAGCGGTGGACTGTATTCGAGTGAGAATGCCGGAATGAGTAGCGAGAATTATGTGGGAATCATAATGGCCGAAAATCTAAGGTTTCTTGGGGAAGGTTCGTCCGCCCAAGGTAAGCCGGGAGCTAAGGCGAGGCCGAGAGGCGTAGTCGATGCACATACGGTTGAAATTCCGTAGCCACCGAAACTTAAGCTAGAAGGACACTTGGAGCTATCCAGACCCGGGCGTTGGTTGACCCGGGCGAAAGGGACCGAAAATAAGTAGGGAAGCTGGAGAATGACGAGGCGAGAAAAGTTCTAGTGTATGCTAAGGTGCCCGTACCGCAAACCGACACAGGTAGATGAGGAGAGAATCCTAAGGCCAACGGGAGAAGGGTTGTTAAGGAACTCGGCAAAATTACCCCGTAACTTCGGGATAAGGGGAGCTCCCTAAGGGGAGCCGCAGAGAATAGGCCCAAGCGACTGTTTACCAAAAACACAGGTCTATGCTAAATCGAAAGATGACGTATATGGGCTGACGCCTGCCCGGTGCTGGAAGGTTAAGAGGAGGGCTTAGCGCAAGCGAAGGTCTGAATTGAAGCCCCAGTAAACGGCGGCCGTAACTATAACGGTCCTAAGGTAGCGAAATTCCTTGTCAGGTAAGTTCTGACCCGCACGAATGGCGTAACGATTTGGGCGCTGTCTCAACAGCCCACCCGGCGAAATTGTAGTACCGGTGAAGATGCCGGTTACCCGCAACTAGACGGAAAGACCCCATGGAGCTTTACTGTAGCTTAATACTGAGGATTGGTAAATCATGTACAGGATAGGTGGGAGACATGGAAGCCTGGGCGTCAGCTCAGGTGGAGTCACCCTTGGGATACCACCCTTGATTTACTGGTTTTCTAACCTGCGGCCGTGAATCCGGCCGGGGGACACTGTTAGGTGGGCAGTTTGACTGGGGCGGTCGCCTCCTAAAAGGTAACGGAGGCGCTCAAAGGTTCGTTCAGCACGGACAGAAATCGTGCAGTGAGTGTAAACGCATAAACGAGCCTAACTGCGAGACCGACGGGTCGAGCAGTAACGAAAGTTGGAGTTAGTGATCCGGCGGTATGTGAGTGGAAATGCCGTCGCTCAACGGATAAAAGCTACCCTGGGGATAACAGGCTGATCTCCCCCAAGCGTCCACAGCGACGGGGAGGTTTGGCACCTCGATGTCGGCTCGTCACATCCTGGGGCTGAATTCGGTCCCAAGGGTTCGGCTGTTCGCCGATTAAAGTGGCACGCGAGCTGGGTTCAGAACGTCGTGAGACAGTTCGGTCCCTATCTGTTGCGGGCGTAAGAGATTTGAAGGGAGCTGTCCTTAGTACGAGAGGACCGGGATGGACAGACCTCTGGTGCACCAGTTGTCCTGCCAAGGGCACAGCTGGGTAGCTACGTCTGGACGAGATAAACGCTGAAAGCATCTAAGCGTGAAACTCTCCCTAAGATTAGATCTCTCATCCTTTATGGAGTAAGGCTCGACGTAGACTATGTCGTTGATAGGTCGGAGGTGGAAGTGCTGCGAGGCATGTAGCTGACCGATACTAATAAGCCGAGGGCTTGACCTTAAGGTCAGGGAAGAAGAATGCAGGCGCTTGTGAGCGAAGGAAAAGCGAGTTTCACTGTTCGGTTTTGAAGGCGCAGGAGATGCACCTTTAGCTCAGTTGGTAGAGCAACTGACTCTTAATCAGTGGGTCCCCGGTTCGAATCCGTGAAGGTGCACCAAGTGGTCCTGTCCAGGACGCTGGGTGCGTCCTGGGCGGGGACTGCTGAAAGAGGAGCGACGATGGCCCGTTGGTCAAGCGGTTAAGACGGCGGCCTCTCACGCCGCAAACATGGGTTCGATTCCCGTACGGGTCACCAAATTTCTCTTGACAAATCAAAAATAGCGGATATAATACTTACTGTTGGGAAGACGGTAAGGAGAGAAAAGGCGCAAGAACTTTTCTTTGCTTACTTTCTTTTCGGAGAAAGTAAAGTAGGTGCTGATTAGAGCGAGGGTCCACCCGTTCCCATTCCGAACACGGAAGTTAAGCTCGCTTCTGCCGAAGATACTTGCCTGGAGACGGGCTGGGAAAATAGGTAGTGCCTACACAAGGGTCCGGTCCAACCGGACCGGACCCTTTTACATTCCTCAATAGCTCAGTCGGTAGAGCATGCGGCTGTTAACCGCAGGGTCGTTGGTTCGAGTCCAACTTGGGGAGCCAAAAATGCGGCTTGCCGCCACTTGCTCGTGACGGCAAGCCGTAATTTCAAAATAACGTGTGAACGGTTAATGGGCCTTTAGCTCAGTTGGTTAGAGCAGCCGGCTCATAACCGGCCGGTCCACGGTTCGAGCCCGTGAAGGCCCACCATATAGGGGTATAGCTCAGCAGGTAGAGCAGCGGTCTCCAAAACCGCGTGCCGAGGGTTCGATTCCTTCTGCCCCTGCCAGAGAGTTGCAGAGTGATCTGTTTTTATATTGATTAAATGGCTCGGTAGTTCAGTTGGTTAGAACGCCGGCCTGTCACGCCGGAGGTCGAGGGTTCAAGTCCCTTCCGAGTCGCCATTTAAAAATGTCAGGTTTTACCTGTTGCTAATATAACCCCCATTGGGGGAACGTATGCTGCTATAGCTCAGTCGGTAGAGCGCATCCTTGGTAAGGATGAGGTCCCCAGTTCAAATCTGGGTAGCAGCTCCACATCGGAGTAAGCGATACAAAGCTTGCTCCGATTTGTTTTATCAGTTAGAGAGCGTGCTCAGTCGTTGCGCCTCCTTATTCCAGCGGAGTGCGGTTTGGTTTGTGGTTTAATGTACCCGAAAGACCGGAATTATTTTACGAATCGGTCTTTCGGGTAAAAATTTGGATTTTCGGAAGGGTGTCCTCAAATAGAGGATACCCTTTATGTATTCAGCGAAAAAAACACGGAAACAGAACCAGGAAAAACGGTCAGAAGGAAAAGAAGAAGGACAGCCGCAATGATCAGGAGCAGAAGGGGTAGAATGTGGCTGCGGCCAGACTTGCTGGAGCGATGGGTGACCTGAATGGAAATATGAGTCGTGGCCGGAGAACTGGGAGGCTCCTCACTCTTTACAGAAGTAAGGGACTCTTTGGAGCCCTTTTTGAGAGAGGAAGTAGGGGGATTCATAATTTGAGTCATCCTTTCCTGTATCAAGTAATTGTCTGCCAGTATCTGAAAGAGTGCATCTTGTCTGGGAGGCACGCAAAACAAAATACCATGAAAAAAGGGGGAAGTCAAAACTAAAATTTAACAAAATAAGGGAGGGAGTCTGTGTGACCCTATTCATGAATAAGAAATCTGTGCAGAACGTAAAATTTATTTTTCTGATAGACTGAAGAAATATAAAGGAAGCTTTGGTAAAAAACTGGGAAATAGACACATATGAGAGAGGCACATGTTACCATCGTAATCTAAGGAGGGACAATTGTCTTTTAAAAGAAAACAAACAGGGGAAAGCAGTAGTTCTTGTGAAAATGCCGAGAAACAAAAAATCTGGAGCCCGTAGAAAGTATATTTTGCCGGCTGCGCTTTAGAAAACAGGAAATCGGCAGGGAGGGGCAAGGGGCTTCAGAGAAGGAAGATAGGGCTTGACTTGGCGGCAATATGCCAGGGAGCAGCGTAGACGCCCGGGCTTGGGCGTGGTACAATAGCGCCAAACGGGATGTAGAGGGGGACGGAGACCATGCGGAAGATCATGATCGTGGAGGATGACCCAGCCATCCGGGAGGAGCTGGCCCTCCTGCTGGAGAATGAGGGCTATCAGGCTCTGGCGGTGACGGATTTTGGGGACGTGCCGGGGCAGGCGGGGACCTTTGGGCCGGATCTGGTCCTGCTGGATCTGGGACTGCCCGGGCGGGACGGTTTCTCCCTGTGCGCCGAGCTTCGGAGACGATGCCCGGTCCCCATCGTGGTGGTGACCAGCCGGAACTCGGCGGCGGACGAGCTGCGGGCGCTCAGTCTGGGCGGAGACGACTACATCACCAAGCCGTACAGCATCCCCATTCTGCTTGCCAGGATCAAGGCGGTGCTGCGCCGCAGCGGAGGTCCGTCGGAGCCGGACATCCTGGAGGCTGGGGGAGTGCGGCTCAGCCTGTCCAGGGGGACCGTGTGGGCAAGTGGACGGACCGCGGAGCTCACCCGGAACGAGCTGAAGATCTTGGCCCACCTGATGGCCCACGCCGGGGAGATCGTGTCCCGGGCAGACCTGATTGAGGCGCTGTGGGACAGCAGGATCTATATCGATGACAACACCCTCAGTGTCAATGTGACCCGGCTGCGGAACAAGCTGGGGGAGCTGGGGCTGCCGGAGCAGATCAAGACCCGGCGGGGAATGGGGTATCAGTATGACGATCGCTGATTTTCTGTCCGACCGGCTGGGGCGGATTGTGCTCCAGGGGGGGTGCGCGGCGGCCTCCGCCCTCTTCCTGCTGGCCACCGGGACACAGCCCGGCGTGGTGGCTCTGCTCCTGATGGGGCTGATCCTGGTCTTTGTGCTGGCGCAGCTCTGGGAGTGCGTCCGGCTCCGCCGCCGCTTGGCGGAGCTAAAGGCCATTATGGAGGGGCTGGACCAGAAGCAGCTGTTTGCTGAGTGTGCCCCAAAGCCGGAAGGGCTCTGGGAACGGGAGCTGTTCGCCCTGATGCACCAGTCGGGCCAGGCCATGGTGGGCGCGGTGTCGGAGGCGCAGGCGGCCCAGCGGGAGTATCGGGAGTATGTGGAACAGTGGGTCCACGAGATCAAGACCCCCATCACGGCGGCCCGATTGATCTCCAGGACCGTAGGGCCGGATACCCGGCGCAGGCTGGAGCGGGAACTGGCCCAGATCGACGCCCACGTGGAGCGGGCCCTGTTCTATGCCAGGGCGGAGAGTCCGGAAAAGGACCTGGTGATCCGGGAGACCAGCCTGGAGGAGCTGGCGGACCAGGCCCTCCAGAGCCACAGGGCCCTGCTGATCCAGAGCGGGGTGCGGGTGGAGACCCGGGATCTGGATCAGAGGGTCTACACCGACGGGAAATGGGTATGCTTCCTGCTGGGGCAGCTGCTCCAGAACGCCGCCCGCTACCGCAGCGCCCAGCCTGTCGTCACCCTGTCCGCCCGGGCACTGGGGAGGCGGGTAGAGCTGACAGTGGAGGACAACGGTATCGGCATCCCCGCCCATGAGCTGCCCCGGATCTTTGACCGGGGCTTTACGGGCAGCAACGGCCGCAGCCGGGGCGGCTCCACCGGAATGGGGCTGTATCTGGCCCGGAGGCTGGCGGCTGCCTTGGAGATCGAGCTGCGGGCCGCCTCGGAGGAGGGAAAGGGGACCCGGATGACCCTCCTCTTTCCGGCCCGGGAGAACCTTTCAAAATTGTAAGCTGAGGCCATAGAAAGCCGATACCAGTGGGGCCGGTCTTGCAGTATCCTGTAAGGGACAGCAAAGGAGGAGATCAAGATGCTGCAAGTACGGAACATCGAAAAATACTACGGGAGCAAAAACAATGTGACCAAGGCGCTGGACCGGGTCAGCTTTGAAGTGGATGACGGGGAATTTATTGCCATCATGGGGGCGTCGGGCAGCGGGAAGACCACCCTGCTCAACTGCATCTCCACCATCGACACCGTCAGCGCCGGGGACATCCTGCTGGACGGGGAGAGCATCGCCGCCCTCCCGCCCCGGGAGCTGGCCCGGTTCCGCCGGGAGCGGCTGGGCTTTGTGTTCCAGGACTTTAATCTGCTGGATACCCTGACACTGGAGGAAAACATCGGCCTGGCCCTCAGCCTGAACAACACCGACCCGGAGACGGTGCAGCGCCGGGTGCGGGAGATGGCGGCCAGGCTGGAGATTATGGACGTGCTGGAGAAATTCCCCTATCAGGTATCCGGCGGCCAGAAGCAGCGGGCGGCCTGCGCCCGGGCCATGGTGGCCGGACAGTCCCTGCTGCTGGCCGACGAGCCCACCGGAGCGCTGGACTCCAAGGCATCCAAAAACCTGCTGGAGATCATGACCAGGATGAACCGGGACATGGGGGCCACCATCCTCATGGTGACCCATGACGCATACAGCGCCAGCTATGCCGCCCGGGTCCTCTTTCTGAAGGACGGCCGGCTGTTCCACGAACTGCTCCGAGGGGAGCGGGGGCGTCCGGTTTTTTACCATGAGGTCCTGGACGTGCTGGCTCTGCTGGGGGGTGATGTCAGTGACGTTATATAAGCTTTCCTGGCGCAACGCCCGGCGGCAGGCACGGGACTATCTGGTGTATTTCGTCACCATTGTGATGGCCGCCGCTCTGATCTATGCCTTCAACGGTCTGGTCTTTTCCCGGGAGATCGCCGATCTGTCGGAAAAACTGGCTTCTCTGCCCCTGATGATCGTCCTGGCCAGCGCGGCCGCAGTGCTCATCACCGGCTGGCTGGTCTCCTATACCACCGGCTTCATGCTCTCCCGCCGCAGCCGGGAGCTGGGCACCTATATTTTGATCGGGCTGGAGCACCGTCAGGTGGCCCGGCTGTTTTTTCTGGAAAATCTGGCGGTGGGCGGCGCGGCTCTGCTCCTGGGGTTGGCGGCGGGGGATCTGCTGTTTCAGGCATTGAGGGCTGTGATGCTGGCTCTGTTCGGCGCGCCCTACCGGGTCTCCCTGGCGTTCTCGCCCCCGGCGGTGGGGCTGACCCTGGTCTATTTTCTGTTCATCTACCTCTTTGCTCTCTTGAAAGGCCGGAGGCGCATCCGAAGGATGAAGATCCGGGAGCTGATCTACCTGGACCGACGGAACGAGGAGGAAGTCATCGAAAAGAGCCGGAGCCGCCGGCGGATCTTTGTTCTCTCGGTGATCCTGGGGGCAGTGGGGACCCTTCTGCTGCTGATGGGCGGGATGCTCCCCAGCCTGCTGGGCACGGGGTGCGTCATCGCCTTCCTCTACGGGTTCTTTCTCAGCTTTGCCTCAGGGGTCCCCGCCTTTTTTGAAAAGCGTCCGGCGAAAAAGTACGCTGGGCAGACTCTGCTGGTCTTCCGCACTCTCACCGCCAAGCTGGCCACCATGGGGATCGTCATGGCCACGGTCTCTCTGCTGTTCACCGCCACCCTGATCGTGGAGGGGAGCGGGATGACCTTCAGCGCCATGTTTCAGAGCCGGATGGAAAAGGCATCCGCCTTTGATCTGTACATCGGCACGAAAAACGAGGCTCATCTGGATGCCTATCAGGACCAGATCCGCCGCTCTGTTCCAGTGACAGCGGTGCGGCGGTACGCGGTCTATCAGGGGGAGGACGCCCAGGTCACCGACTATCTGGCGGACCACGCCAGCTACCACAAGTTTTCCAGCCGGGACATGCTGATGGCATTCAGCGACTATGCCACCCTCCGGGCCATGAAGGGGTGGCCCGCAGTGACTCTGGAAACTGGGGAGTATCTGATCCACTGCCAGGACTATCTGGGACCGTCCCTGGCGGACTACCGGCAGCCCATCCGGATCTCCGGCCAGACACTGGAGCTGGCGGGGATAGAGACAGGCCCGCTGAATCAGAATCTGTGGGATGCCAATGGACACGGCTTTGTGCTGGTGGTGCCCGACGAGCTGGCCCGGAACTGTCCAGTCAGCCACGGCGCCATAGCCGCCATGACAGAGGAACCGGTGAGTGGGGAACAGTTTGCGGGGCTCTGTGCCATCCGGGACCGCTATGACGCGGCCGAGGGCCTCTACGACACCCTTTACTCCAAGGCGGATCAGGAGACAGAAGCGGCCTCCATGTCCGCCATGGTGGTGTTTCCCCTGTACTATCTGGCGCTGGTCCTCACCATGACCGCCGCTACCATCCTGACAGTCCAGCAGCTCAGCGAGACAGACCGCTACCGGGGACAGCTCGCCCTGCTGCGGAAGCTGGGCATGGACCGGCGTGAGATGCGGCGGGCGCTGGGGTGCCAGTTTGCCATCTATTACGCCATGCCTGCCCTTCCGCCGGCGCTCATTGCAGTTCCCTTTCTCCTGAACCTGGGCGGCGCGGTGGAGCCGGGAACCATGACGGGGATCTATCACCCCGCAGCCATCACCGCCCTGGCGCTGGGGCTGTTCTGCCTGATCTACCTGTTCTATATCTTGATGGCCTATACCAGCCTGAAACGAAATGTCCTGCCACAAGAGTGACAGGGGCATGGACAGTGGGCCTGCACTCCGCTATAATAGGGGCAGCAGGGGCCCGAAACAGATGCCTGTCAGGAGGAGAGCCCATGGAGACTGTGCCTATGAAAATCATTGCCCGCATCCACAATGATTTCCCGTCCAAGTTCGGGATACCCCGCCAGAGCGGGCTGGTGGAGGCGCTGAAGGCCAGAGTGGTCTTTGAGCCGGACTTCCGCAGCCCGGAGGCGGTGCGGGGGCTGGAGGGGTTTTCTCACATCTGGCTGATCTGGCAGTTCTCCCAGGCGGTGCGGGAGGACTGGTCCCCCACGGTGCGGCCGCCCCGGCTGGGAGGCAATACCCGCATGGGGGTCTTTGCCACCCGCTCTCCCTTCCGGCCCAACGCTGTCGGGCTGTCCTCCGTCCGCCTGGAGCGGGTGGAGCCCCATACCCCCCAGGGCCCGGTGCTCCACGTGGCGGGGGCGGACCTGATGGACGGGACCCCCATCTTTGACATCAAGCCCTACCTCCCCTATGGGGACTGCCGGCCGGAGGCCACAGGGGGCTTTGCACCCGGGGCGGACCGGCTGCTGGAAGTGGAGTTCCCGGAGCGGTGGCTGTCCCTGCTGCCGGAGGACCGGCGGCAGGCGGCCGCGGGCGTGCTGGCCCAGGACCCCCGGCCCTCCTATCAGAGGGACCCGGAGCGGATCTACGGCATGGAGTTCGCCGGCTGGGAGATCCGTTTCCAGGTGCGGGGAGAGCGGCTGACGGTGGTGGAAGTAAAAGAGAAGGGCTGACAGAGAACAGGAAGGACCGCGGCGCGTACAGGGCCGAGGTTCCGGATAGAGAACGGCGGGCGCATGGCAGGCGTCCGCTGTTTTCCTCTCCGGGCCCGCATCTCAATGCAGAGCGCGCCGGGGCACCCGTTTTTGGGAAAAACAGGGGTAAAACCGGCAGAAACACAAGTTTCCACCAGGGGGAAGGAAACTTTTTTTGCAGAAACCCTTGACTTTCTACCGGGGGAAAGGGGTAGGGTGGGCCCGAAAGCCGGCCGGGACAAAACGCCGGGGCCGGTCGAAAAAGGAGGGATAAAAATGGAAGGATACGGAACGATGCCCGGGGCCGCCATGGCCTGCATGACGGCCTCTCTGCTAATCGCCTTTGGCCTGCCCCTGGGACTGGGGCTGTTTTTCCGCCGGAGAGGCGGGCGCTGGCGGGCCTTTCTTCTGGGGGCGGCGGTGTTTCTGGTATTTGCCCTGGTGCTGGAGCAGAGAGCCCACCAGCTCATCCTGGGCGGCCCTGCGGGCGGGGTCATTACGGGCGATCTGGGACTCTACGCACTGTATGGGGGCCTGATGGCGGGGCTGTTTGAGGAGACGGGGAGATTTGCCGCCTTTCAGCTGCTGAGGCGGAGCGGGAAGGGGGGCACGCCCCAGGACGCCCTGATCTACGGGGCGGGCCACGGCGGCATGGAGGCGGTGCTGCTGGTGGGGCTGACCAACGTCAGCAACCTGCTGCTCTCCTTCTGGCTGAACACAGGCACGCTGGAGCAGCACATGGGCCAGCTGGATGACGCGGCGGCCCAGGCGCTGGCGGCTGCGGTGGCCGCGCCGCCCCACACCTATCTGTGGGGCGGGCTGGAGCGGATCGTGGCCGTTGCCATCCACATCTCCCTGTCGGTGCTGGTCTGGCGGGCTGTGGAGCGCCGGGCGTCCCTGTGGCTCTTCCCCGCGGCCATTGCCCTCCACGCGGGGGTGGACGCCTGTGCCATCCTGGCCGCGGCCCATATGCCCCTGGCGGGGGTGGAGCTGGTGGCGCTGGTTTGGGCTGTGGCCCTGGCCGTGCTGGCACGGTGGATCTGGCGGCAGAGAGAGAAAAAATCTTTATGAAATGACGGAAAATGCTTGACCTTCCCCTCGCTGGAGGGTATAACCTAACCACAGAGCGAGGGGGATACCGATGAAGATCAACGAAGTCGAGGCCCTGGTGGGCATCACAAAGAAGAACATCCGCTTCTATGAGGAGCAGGGGCTGCTGAAGCCGGGACGGAACAGCCAGAACGGCTATCGGGAGTACGGTGAGCCGGAGGTGGAGCTCCTGCGGCAGATCAAGCTGCTGAGAAAGCTGGGAGTCCCCCTGGAGGAGATCCGGCAGATGCAGACGGGCAGCCGGACCCTGGGGGACGGGATGCGCCGGCATCTGGTCACGCTGGAGCGGGAGCGGAAGAATCTGGACCAGGCGGTCCAGTTCTGTCAGGCGCTGAAGGACCGGGAGGTCCGGTTGGACAGTCTGGACGCGGGGGGACTGCTCCGGGAGATGGAACAGATGGAGCAGGAGGGGGCTACCTTTCTGGACCGCCAGCAGGGAGACACCCGCAGGATCCGGTATGTGGCCCCGGTGGTGGTGACGCTGCTCACCGTGTTCCTGATGGGGGGGCTGATCGCCCTGATGCTGTGGGGCTTCTCCATCGATGCGGAGGATGCGCCCCCGCTGCCCCTGCTGGTGGTGCTGGTGGCTATCCCGGGCGTGGTGATCCTGGGGGTCCTGCTGGCTATGATCCAGCGATTTCGGGAGATCGAGAAAGGAGAGGCGGAGGATGCGAAGCAATACTGACCGAAAACCCAGCCGGCTGGCCCCGGTCCTGGCGGCGCTGGGCACCATTTTGGTGGTGTTCATCCTGGTAGGCACCATGCTGTGGGCCTTCCTCAGCGCAGGCGGGGCGGATACCATCGCGGTGGGCGTCATGGCCCTGTACGGCGTGGTGGGGCTGGCGGTGGTGGGAGGAGTGCTGGCCGCCCTGATCCAGCGGCTGAGGGAAATTAAAAGAGGGGAGGAAGAGGATGCCAAAAAATATTGACCCGGGCCAGCGCGCCCAGAAGAAGGACGCCAGGAAGGGCGCGGCCTTTTTTGCCCTGGTCCAGCTGGCCATGGCACTGCTCCTGCTGTGGGGCAGATCCCAGCTGGCCGGACTGGAGGGGCTGGACTGGCTGCGGCTGCTCCTGTTGATCCTGGCAGTGGGCGACCTGGTGACCATCCCAGCCGTGTGGATCGTGCTGAAGCAACGAATGAAAGAAATTGAAGGAGGAGAGCTGGATGCTGCTCGTAAATATTGAATATATCCCTGGAAAAGAGATCGAGGCACTGGGCATGGTGAAGGGGACTGTGGTGCAGTCCAAGAATTTTGGAAAGGACTTCATGGCGGGTATGAAGACGCTGGTGGGCGGCGAGATCACCGGCTATACGGAGATGCTCAACGAGGCCCGGCAGATCGCGGTGAAGCGGATGGTGGATGAGGCGGAGGCCCTGGGGGCCGACGCGGTCATCAACGTGCGCTACGGCTCCTCCTCTGTGATGCAGGGGGCAGCTGAGGTCATTGCCTACGGCACGGCGGTGAAGTATAAATGACCGATCGGCCCGGGGGCAGGGAGATGGGGGGATATCTGCTCCTCTCCTATGGGACGGCGTGGGGGATCTGGCTGATGTGTGGAATGATGCCCCCGGGCGCTGTCACTGCTCAGCTGCTCAACACGGTGGTGATGTGGACGCCTGCCTTGGCGGTGTGGCTGATGTGGCTGGCGGGGAGGCGCAGACCGGTGCTGTCTTTCTCCCTGCGGCCCGCCCTGAGAAGGAACTGGAAGTGGTATCTGGCTGCCTGGGCCCTATCCCTGGCTGCCGCAGTCCTGGGTGCGCTGCTCTATTTTGGCGTATATCCCCGGGATTTTGACAGCACGCTTCCAGCCTTGGCGCCAATGATGGAACAGGCGGGGATCTCTAGGGGCACGGCGGTATCCCTGCTGCTGGGGGTACTGGTCTACGGTCCGGTGATCAATCTGTTCTTTGCCATAGGAGAGGAGATCGGCTGGCGGGGGTTTCTCTATCCGGCCCTGCGGCAGAGGATGTCCACCCTCCCTGCCTGCCTGCTGGTGGGCGCGATTTGGGGTTTGTGGCACACACCGATCAATCTTATGGGACACAACTATGGCACCAGCTATCCCGGCTTCCCATGGCTGGGGATTCTGGGGATGTGCCTCTTTACCACCTCGGCACGCACTTTCCTGGCCTGGCTGTCGGAGAGGAGCGGTTCCCTCTGGCCGGCGGCGCTGGCCCACGGGACGATCAACGCCGCCGCACAGGTCGCTCTGCTGTTCCGGGGGGCGGAAGGGGCAGTGCGCCAGATCTGGGGTCCTGCCGTCACCGGCATACTGGCGGGGATGCCCATGCTGGTCCTGTCGGCTGTCCTTCTGGTGCGGAAGGGAAGCTGGCGGAAAAGCTGGTAAAATCGTAAAAGCCCGGGGCGGCACTGATGTGCCGCCCCGGGCTTTGGTCTGAGACAGAACTGGGAGGGAGAGTCAGGGGGAAAGCAGCTGGGCGTACTCCTCCGCCGGGGGTACCCGGCCCACCGCGGACAGAGAGAGCTGGGAGAAGTCAAAGATCTGCTCCGCCATCTGCCGCAGCTGAGGGACGGTGACCGCGTCATAGGCATCCAGGATGTCGTCCTGCTCCAGCACAGAGCCGTAGAGCAGCTGGGAGGTGCCCAGGTGGCTCATGCGGGCCTGAATGGATTCCAGCCCCATGAGCACGCTGGCCTTGGCCTGCTCCCGGGCCCGCTCCAGCTCCTCCTGGGTGGGGCCGTGCTCCGCCAGCTCCCGGAGCAGGGCGCAGGCAGCATCCAGCGCCTCCCCCTCCAGCTCGGGGCTGAGGGCGGTGTACACCCCCAGCAGGCCGGTGTCGGCGTGGTCGGCTACATAGGAGTAAGTGGTGTAGCACAGCCCCCGCTTCTCCCGAAGCTCCTGAAACAGCCGGGAGGAGACGCCGCCCCCCAGGATGGAGTTGAGCAGCAGCAGCTGGTAACGGCGGGGGTCCAGATAGCTGAAGGCGGGGAAGGCCAGGATCAGGTGGTTCTGCTCTGTGGGCTTTCGCCGGACGGTGAAGGCGGGGCGGTAGCGGGCCCCCTTGCAGCTGGGGACGTGGCCGGGCTCCAGCTCAGAGAGGATGGCGCGCAGCTCCTCCACGGCCTGGGGGGTGAAGCTGCCGGTGAGGGCGGTGACCAGATTGCCGGGGCGGTAGTGGGCCTCCTGATAGGCCCGAAGGCTCTCCCCTGTCATCTTGTTCAGGGTGGAGGCTTTCCCCAGGATGGGGCGGGACAACGGGGAACCCTGGTAGACCGCGGCGGCCAGCCGCTCCGCGGCCAGGTCCTCCGGGGTATCCTCATACATCCCGATCTCCTCCAGAATGACCCCGCGCTCCAGCTCTACGTCCCCCTGAGCAAAACGGGAGTGGAACAGCATGTCGCTGAGCAGGTCGATGGCCCGGTGCAGGTGGCTGTCCAGACACCGGGCATAGTAACAGGTGAGCTCCTTAGTGGTATAGGCGTTGATCTGCCCGCCGATGGCGTCGGTCTCCCGGGCCAGAGCGCCAGCGTCCCTCCGCTGGGTCCCCTTGAAGGACATGTGCTCAATAAAGTGGGCCGCGCCGCTCTCCGCGGCGCGCTCGTGGCGGGAGCCGGTGCCCACAAAGAACCCCAGGGCCGCGGTGCGGGCTCCGGGGACGAATTCGGTCAGTAGCTTTGCCCCGTTGGGCAGGGTAATGGAACGGTACATAGATCTCTCCTTCGAAAAGATTGACTGCGGGGGAGGCAGCCACCTATCCTGGCAAGTCTTAGACAGTCTATAACAGAATGGTCGGAAAATCAAGAAAAAAGACGAAAAGAAGGGCGCGGGGGCCGAAAATTCGGCCTCCGCGCCCGGGCAGAAGGCGGTCAGCCCCGCAGGGCGCTGTTCCACAGGCGCTTGAGTCCCTGCATCCCGGCTGTCTGCATGATCTGCACGCTGGGATAGGCATTGCCCTCGATAAGCACAGGACCCTGGGCGGTGACGGCCACGTCCCAGCCCACGATGATGGCGTTGGGGACCAGGGTCACCGCCTCCTCCACCGTCCGGCGCACCTGTTCCCACTGGGGGACCTGAAAGCCGGGGATAGTCAGGCCGGTGGTGGGGTGGAGGAGGAAGCGGTGCTCCATCAGATCGGCCCCCTGGGTGGTGACGATGCCGGTGTCCACGTCCAGGCCGGCGAAAATGCCTCCGGAGCAGCCGTTGTCCACAAAGCCGCCGCCCACCCCCATGCGCAGGACGGCGGAGCAAAGCTTTCCCCGGATGGTGAGGGCCCGGACTGTATTCACCGAGCTGGGGTGGAGGGCGGCCATCTCCGGGCACTGCTCCAGCAGCTCCTCGGCGATCATATCCTGGGAGGTGAGCCGCTCCCACACCTGATCCCGGTTGTTTGGAGTGATGGTGCACAGCTCCACGCCGTGGCCGCCGGAGTCAGTGCGGGGCTTGATGATGCAGCGGGGATGGCGGTCCGCAAAGGCGTCGAATTCCTCCCGGCTGTTCCGGCACACCCGGCCGATCCAGTCCCGGTGCACATAGGCCTGGAACCGGTCCAGAAAGCGGTCCTTCTCCTCAAAGTCGGCGAAGGCGGTCTGGGGGTTCTTGCGGTGGATATCCCGCATGTCGTACAGGGTGACGAATTCTGCCCGGCCCCGGCGGTTGCGCTCATAGAAGTGGTAGAGGAAGTAGTCGGCGATGGTGCAGCGGTGGACCAGAAAGGCCCCCAGATAGCTGAACATCAGCCATGTGCGGGAGTAGCCCAGCTCCTGGATGGGGTAGCGGCCCATCTCGTCGAAGCGGTCCAGCAGACGTTTGATCTTTCCCATAGTGCGGCCTCCTTTGCGGATCAATCGGCCCGGCGGGCCTGGATGCGGCGCATCCCGGCCTCCACCCCCCGGTGGAGCAGGATGCCCAAAAGGATATTCAGGAAAAAGGCGAGGAAATAGTAGGGGCCAGTCCCCAGAGGGAGCCAGCTGCGCAGCAGGGCAGTCTCGGAGAAGAGGCTGACGTTGAGCAGATAGATCTCCAGACTGTGCTCCCCCACCAGCCGCAGTCCCCGGCGCAGCCATCCCAGGGGCAGGTGTTCAAAGCAGGCGCAGCCCGCCAGGCACATGGGGACGGTGGTGAACAGAAACAGATGGCACATGGGGAGGTGGGGGACCTCCAGCCGGGGCAGGGCCGCGGCCAGGTAGCACAGGCCGGCCGCCAGCCACAGGGTCCAGAACAGCAGATCACGCCTGCCCAGCCGGCGGTCCTCCCACATATAGAGCCCCATCAGCAGTCCCAGAAAAAAGATGGGGAAGCGGTAAAAGACGTCCAGGTAGTGCCAGTACTCGTCCTGGATCAGCACGTGGCACACAGCCACCGCCGCGGCGCCGGCCCCTGCCGTCCACAGCACCCGGTGCCTGGAGCGGCGCAGCCGGCGGAAACACCAGGGGGTGAGGACATAGAAGAGCAGGATGCCGGACACATACCAGTTGAAGGCCCCAGGGGTATGGACCCAGTAGGCGAGGAGGGTGGAGTTCCACACCAGGGCGGAGAGGGGGGCCTGTCCCCGAAGAATGAGGAAGAGGGTGTAGGGAACCATCACCACAAAATAGGCGGGGAGGATGCGCCGGGCCCGGCGCACCAGAAAGGCACCGTATTCCTGCTCCCGGCGGCTCAGGGAGAGGGACAGCCCCATGGCGGAGAGCAGGATGAAGATGTCCACCCCGCCGAAGCCCGCCGCCCGAAACAGGTCCAGCCCGGGGATGGGGAAGGTCAGATCAGCGGCATGGAACAGCATCACCCAGAGCATGGCGGCCCCCATCAGCTCAGAGCGATATTTGCTTAACACAGAATAGCCCATAGCTTTGTCCCCATCAGAAAAAGGCGGCGGAGTGCCCGCACTCCGCCGCCAAACTCACGTGTGGATAGTTATTTCACGCTCTCACCGGCGGCCTGCTTGGCTTTGATCTCCCGCAGGGCGTCCTTGTAGGACAGGTTGACCCGGCCCTTGTCATCGATGTCGGTGACCTTGACCCAGATCATGTCGCCAATATTGACCACGTCCTCTACCTTCTCCACCCGGCGCTCCGCCAGCTTGGAGATGTGGACCATGCCGTCCTTGCCGGGGGCCAGCTCCACGAAAGCGCCGAACTGGAGGATGCGGACCACCTTGCCGTAATACAACTGGCCCACCTCGGGGACGAAGACGATGGTCTCGATCATCTTCTTGGCGGCGTCACAGGCCTCGGCGTTGGGGGAGGCGATGTGGATGGTGCCGTCATCCTCGATGTCCACCTGAGCACCGGACTCGGCGGTGATCTTCTGGATGACGGAGCCGCCCTTGCCGATGACCTCCCGGATCTTGTCGGGGTCGATCTTGATGGTGATCATCTTGGGGGCATACTTGCTCACCTCGGGCCGGGGGGCGGCGATACAGGGGAGCATGATCTCGTCCAGAATAGCGTACCGGGCATCCCGGGTGATGTCCAGGGCTTCCTTGATGATCTCGTGGGTCAGGCCGTCGTTCTTCAGGTCCATCTGGATGGCGGTGATGCCCGCCTTGGTGCCTGCCACCTTGAAGTCCATCTCACCGTGAAAGTCCTCCACGCCCTGGATGTCGATGAAGGTGGTGAAGCCGCCGTCGTCGTCCTGGATCAAACCGCAGGAGATGCCGGCGACAGGGGCCTTGATGGGCACGCCGGCGTCCATGAGGGCCAGGGTGGAGCCGCAGATGGAGCCCTGAGAGGTGGAGCCGTTGGAGGAGAGCACCTCGGAGACCACGCGGATGGCATAGGGGAACTCATCCTGGCTGGGCAGCACGGGGAGCAGGGCCCGCTCGGCCAGAGCGCCGTGACCGTACTCCCGCCGGTTGGTGGAGCGGGGCGGCTTGGCTTCGCCCACGGAGTAGGGCGGGAAGTTGTAGTGGTGCATATACCGCTTCTCGGTCTCTTCCCAGATGGTGTCCAGCTTCTGGGAGGCGGCCAGGGTGTTCAGGGTGCACACGGACAGGACCTGGGTCTGACCGCGGGTGAACAGGCCGGAGCCGTGGACCCGGGGCAGCACGCCCACCTCGGCGGCCAGGGGACGAATCTCGTTCTTGGCGCGGCCGTCCACACGGTGGCCCTCCAGCAGCCAGGCCTTGACGATCTTCTTCTGGAACTTATAGGTGAACTCCTCCAGGTACTGGTCCATATCCGGATACTCCTCCAGATACTTCTCGTGCCAGTGGTCGATCATGGCGTTCCAGCGGGTCTCCCGCACGTTCTTGTCGTCGGTATCCATGGCGGCCTTGGCCTCGTCCATGAAGTCGGCCACGATCTTGTCGAACAGCTCCTGGTTGAACTGGGCGTGGTCGTACTCCATCTTGGGCTTGCCGATCTCGGCGACGATCTGGTTGATGAAGGCCACCTGCTTCTTGATCTCCTCGTGGGCCTTCACGATGCCGGCGTACATGATCTCGTCGGGGATCTCGTCGGCCCCGGCCTCGATCATGACCACCTTCTCAGCGGTGGCGGCCACAGTCACGTCCATGCGGGAGGTCTTGCGCTGCTCCTGATTGGGATTGAGGACGATCTGACCGTCCACATAGCCCACCTCCAGGCAGCCGATGGGGCCGGCGAAGGGGATCTCGGAATAGCTCACACAGGCAGAGGCACCGATCATGGCGGCCACCTCGGGGGAGCAGTCGTAGTCCACGCTCATGACGGTGCACTGGATGCACACGTCGTTGCGGAAGTCGTAGGGGAACAGGGGGCGCATGGGCCGGTCGATCAGGCGGCTGGCCAGCACGGCGGGCAGAGAGGGACGGCCCTCCCGGCGCATGAAGGAGCCGGGGATGCGGCCCACGGCGTACAGCTTCTCCTCAAAGTCCACGGACAGGGGGAAGAAGTCCACCCCGTCCCGGGGGCGGGGGGAGACGGTGACGGCCACCATGACGGTGGTCTCGCCATATTTGACCATGGCGGAGGCGCTGGCCAGCTCGGCCACCTTGCCCACCTCGATGGTCAGGGGACGGCCGCACAGGTCCATGGTCCAGCTCTTGAACTTGGGGAATTCCTTGTGCTTGATGATGGTTGACATGTCTACACTCCTTTGTTGAAGTTTTTTGTCCCGGAGGTGGAATACCAGCCCTTTAGCACTTGAATCCGGGTCTGAAGGAAGGCCCTCCTCATGCCGGCGCCCGCCCGCTTCAGGCCCGGATTCAACTGCTAAAAAAGCGGCATTGCCCTCGGGAAAAGTTGGTCTCAGATGGGAAGAAAGGGTGGCGCAGGCGCGCCACCCCTTATTCAACAAATCACTTACGGATGCCCAGCTTGGCAATGATAGCGCGGTAGCGCTCGATGTCCTTGGCCATCAGATAGTCCAGCATCTTGCGGCGCTTACCGACCATCTTCAGCAGGCCGCGGCGGGAGTGGTTGTCCTGCTTGTGGACCTTCAGGTGCTCGGTGAGCTCGTTGATACGGGCAGTGAGGATGGCGATCTGGACCTCGGGGGAGCCGGTGTCCGTGGGATGGGTGCGGTTGGCCTCAATCACGGCCGTCTTTTCGTCCTTGCGGATCATGGGAGATTCCACCTTTCCAATGATTTGCCCAAAGGGCTGCGTAACAGGTGGGTGAAGCCCCGGGCTCTTGTCCGGGCCGTACCCTGAAACGAAGCGGATGGGCAGGATGACGCATGATTCCATGCTGGGATACTATATCATAGTTTGGCCCGGCTGTAAAGGAAAAAATCGGGGTTTTTCGGAAATTTTCCGCGGTGTGCCGGGGAGAGAAAAAACACCGGAGGTCCGGGCGGACCTCCGGCGGAACGGTTCATTCCGGGATGGAGTAGTGCTCCACGATATAGTCCCGCACCCTCTGGGCAGCGGGAGACATGGGGCGGGAGCGGGACCAGGAGAGATAGACCGTGCGGACAAACTCCTTGTCCTGGTCAGAGATGGGGATGATGGACACCTTCTCCGTGTCCATGGCTGGAACCTGGGGAAGCACTGACACCCCGAATTTCAGGGCCACATACTGGAGGGCGGCATTGCACTCCCGCACCTCGAACACCACGTTGGGCACCGCGCCCCGCTGGGCGAAGATGCGGTCCATCTGGGTGCGCAGGCTGCTGGGCTTGTCCAGCATCACCTGGGGCTCCCGGGCAAAGTCATCAAAGGTGACGGAGTGGCGGGCAGCCAGGGGGTGGTCGCTGGGGACCGCCAGATACAGGGGCTGACGCATGATGATGACCGATTCGGCCCAGTCATCCCGGTGCATCCCGAAGGCCATATCCAGCTCCCCGGCCTTCACCTGGTTAAAGATATCAAAGGAAGGGCCCTCTGTAAACTGGAAGCGGATGCTCCGGTTGTCCTCCTCCCGGTAGAAGCCCTCCACCAGCGCAGGGATCAGGGAGGCGGAGATGCTGTGGAAGTAGCCCAGCTTGGCTACTTGGGGCAGATTGCCCGCCATCTGTTCCAGAACAGCGGCCCCCTCGTCCAGCAGGGCCAGGGAACGCTGCACATAGGGGAGAAACTGTTCCCCATAGGCGGTCAGGCTGATCTTCCGGTTCTCCTTCTCGAACAGCTTGACCCCCAGTTCCTTTTCCAGCTCGCTGATGGAATAGCTGAGGGAGGGCTGGGAGATGTGCAGCTCTTCCGCCGCCCTGGTGTAGTGCAGGACACGGGCCAGGACCTGAAAATATTGGAGCTGAAGCAAAGTCAAGAAGTCCACCTCCCTGCATGGTTTGGCGAAGCCGGAGTCGAGCCTGAGGGAGTCGATTCCTGGTGCCGGGTCTAATTTAAGGACATATTATAAAGATATTCTATTCCGGGGCCGGTGTCAAGCATAACCATTGTCCCTTCGGGGGAAAAGAGAGGAAAAATCATCCATATGACAGAAAAAAGGCCAAAGAATGAAAAAGTTTTTCATAAAATGCCTCTATCATTTTCATTGAAATGAAGTATTGGACGGGAGAGGAAGAAGTGGTATAATGGCGACAGTAAGGAAAGCTGGACGGAGGTCCGGCAAATAATAAGGAAAAGGAGATCATTACAATGGCGAAAGAAGTCACTCCTGAGCAGATCGAAATGCTGGATGGGATGGTCGCTAAGGCCCGCGCTGCGGCGGAGATCATCGCCACCTATGACCAGGAGCGCGTGGACCGGCTGTGCCAGGCGGTCGCCGCTTCTGTGATCGACATGAAGGTTTGGGCGAACCTGGCTGACGAGGCGGTGGACGAGACCGGCCTGGGCGACAAGGTGACCAAGCGGAACAAGCGGAACAAGCTGAAGCTGATCCTGCGGGACTGCCTGCGTCAGAGGAGCGTGGGCGTGATCGAGGAGATCCCTGAGAAGGGCATCGTGAAGTATGCCAAGCCTGTGGGCGTGATTGCGTCTCTGGTGCCCACCACCAACCCCTGCCTGACCCCTGCCGGCCAGGTGATCTATGCCATCAAGGCCCGTGACGTCATCATCTGCAGCCCCCATCCGCGCGCGAAGAAGACCACCAACAAGTGCATCAACATCATCCGTGAGACCCTGGTGCGTGAGGGCGCTCCCGCCGACATCATCCAGGGCATCGAGGAGCCCAGCATCACCCTGACCCAGGAGCTGATGAAGCGCTGTGACCTGGTCATCGCCACCGGCGGTCGTCCCATGGTCAAGTCCGCATACTCCTCCGGCGTGCCGGCCTACGGCTCCGGCGCCGGCAACGCGACTGTCATCATCGACAACACCTGCAACACCGCCGAGCGTCAGGCTGAGGCTGCCATGAACACCCGGATCTCCAAGTGCTCCGACTTCGGCTCCGGCTGCTCCTGCGACGGCAACCTGATCATCCACGAGGACGTGTACGACGGGTTCGTAGCCGCCCTGGTGAAGGAGGGCGCTTACCTGGCCAACGAGGAAGAGGCTGAGAAGCTGAAGGCCGTCATGTGGGACGAGGCTGGGCACCGTCTGCCCAACACCGTGGCCATCAGCCCGCAGAAGCTGGCGGAGGCCGCTGGGTTCGAGATCCCGGCTGACCGGAAGTTCATCGCTGTGACCGGCGGCGGCATCGAGAACGTGGGCAAGGAGCACTTCTTCTCCAGCGAGAAGCTGACCACTCTGCTGACCCTGTTCAAGTACTACGGGGAGTTTGAGCACGCACTGACCATGATGCAGGCCATGTTCAACGTGGGCGGCAAGGGCCACAGCTGCGGCATCTACTCCTTCGACGACGACCACATCCATCGTCTGGGCATGTGCGCCCCCGTGTCCCGCATCATGGTGCGCCAGCCCAACAACCGCGGCAACTCCGGTTCTTCCACCAACGGCATGCCTCCCACGTCTTCCATGGGGTGCGGCACCTGGGGCGGCAACATCGTGTCCGAGAACATCTGCCTGAAGCACTACATGAACACCACCTGGGTGGCCCGTCCTCTGCCCGAGGATATGCCCAGCAACGAGGAGCTGTTCGGCGAGTTCAACAAGCCGGACATGGACGTGGAGTGATCTGAGAGCCAGTTCTGATCCATTCCGTGCCGGCCCGGCCGGGCCGGCACGGTTTTCCAGAGAGGCGGCGCGAGGCCGCTGAAAGGTCCAAGGCGGAAAGCCGAGGCCGGGGCCCCGAAGGGGGCCGCTGACCTCCGTTTCCATCGCTACCCCTGTACAGAAGGCCGCCGGACATGCCTGCCAGTCGGCAGGCCGGGGCCCGGTCCCCTTTTGTATTGTCTCCTTCTTCCCACAAACGCCCGGTCCTTTCGGACCGGGCGTTTGTGGTGTTTGCGGAAGATCGGCGTTGACAGAAGGGGCAGCTTGCGTTAAAATAAAGTAGATTCTTATGCGCCCGTAGCTCAGTAGGATAGAGCGACCGCCTCCTAAGCGGTAGGTCGGAGGTTCGACTCCTCTCGGGCGTGCCACGTCGGAGCAAGCGCCATATCGCTTGCTCCGACTTTTTTAAAGTCAGAGCGCACTCATTCTGCTGTTTCTCGCTTCCAAACCGGACTCACTTCGTTGGGCGCTGGTTTGGTGCCGCCCTGCGGGCGGCTATTTTTCCTTTATGACAGAAATATCGGTTTAACCGCCCTTGCACGTCGGGGCAAGTGCCGTGGGGGATACTTTATAAGGAAGTGTCCCCCACAACCATTTGTTAAGCCAGCCGGATTGGATTGCAGGGAAATTTAATTTTTCGGGGGAAACTTCCATGAAAAAGTCTACATTTGAGCAGATGGACGGAACTTACCGTGAGGAGGGGGATCATCTTCTTCCCAATCTCACCGTACCGGGGAACATCTCTGTCGGCATCTGGGGCAAGCGGCGCAGGCGGTATCTACGGAAGCATCGGCAAACGCTCTACACCGCCCTGCTTTTCGGCGGGAAGCTGGACACCCACCTCGCTGAAATCGACCGGCAGGCGGAGAACATGTTTTCTCAGTTGGTGAGCCAAATGACAAGCAGTGAGGGTGTGAACGAACAACTCAAAGCAGAGCATGAGATGGAATGGGTAAAGCGAATGAGTAGCATCCACAACCGGGCAGAAGAACTTGTCTATCACGAATATATATGTTGTTGAGCAAAACGGGCTGGCAGAGTTTCGGTACGTACAGATAAGGATGTTAAGAAAAACTTTTGACAGAGTGTGAACCAGATTGGTTTCATGGATTTGTGACGAAATCCAAATCACTGGAGGCACACGAAATGAAAAAGCCAAATCTTAACTTATCCTACCATGAACAGGACGGAATGTTATTGCCTAACATTCAAATTTCCAACCGTGCGGAAGATGACTGCCCGCTGGGGCGATATGGAAGGATGGCGCTCTCCTATCTGCGCGAGAATCACTCGGATTGCTATACGGCATTAAAAATGAATGGATCACTCATGGAAACAATGTATCAGGTTCAGCGGGAGGCCACAGAACAGGTAGAGCGTTTACCCAACAAATACTGATGGACGCTCCTATGCCAGTAACGGATGACATTCTGGAACGCACGCGCCATTTGAATGATTTGAAGAGTATGGCGGAGAAAACTATTTTGCAGGCGTTTGTGCTGGTATTACTAACTTATACCCAGTACCAATTACCGTTTTAATATACTGCAGGTGCCGGGGTTCTGGCTCCAGTTTGTTCCGCAAGCGGCAAATCGTATTTTCTACTGTGTTAGAACCGAAGTGTTGCTCTGTGTCCCAAGCTGACGCATAGAGCTGATCTCTTGTAAATACCCGTCCAGGACTTTTTGCCAGACAATAGGGCATGGAATATTCGCCATAATTCAGGTGAATCTCATTTCCCGCCTTAAATACTTGCCGGTAGGCTGGATGAATTTCAATATCTCCAAATGACAGCGTGGAAGCGGTTACTTTAACTATTTGAACGGGTTTATCCAACATAATATTCTTAAAAGTGCCGCTATTAGAATTGATTATATTTATTATTTGTCAGTGAAATTGGATCGCCATTTTTCGTGACGGATTGCGTAGAAAGATTTAGCTGAAATCACTAGATTGCGATTGAAACGGAATTGGTCAGCGTATGAGTTGGAACAACATTCCAATTTATCGTAATTTTTTTATTCCAGCAAGAGGCCTAGTGGCGTTTTGCTGGTTTCTTATTGATAAAATAAATTAAAACTAAGTGTCCCCCAAATCATTCAGCTACGAATAGGGAAGAACAGAACCGTAGAGAGCATACATCCTCCTACTGCAAGCAAAACAAAAGGTATCGAGAAGCGTAAACTCTCGCCCAGCTTATATCCAGCTGCAGCATGCCCTGTGGCGGCGGCAGAGGAGGCGGAAGGCAGTAAAATGTCACACCAAGCCAGCTGCTTCACTATCAAAACAAAAGGAAGAGGATTCCAGCCAGCCGAAATAGCGGTGGATACGGCCAGCGGAGTGAGCACCGCCAAGGACCCAAAATTGGACATAAAGGTAGTCATGGCAATTGCAGAAACGCCGAAAACAAAAAGGGCAAAGTACGGAGAGGCGGTTTTTCCAATCAAGGTAAGAATCAACTCACCAACGACATCGCCCAACCCGGTCTTTGCCATGGCATCAGACATTATCAGTACACCTGCGACCATGAACACAATTGTGCCGGTTAGGCTTTTCTTAATATCCGGAAGGGTCATCGTTTTGGTAAAGTAGAGAATCAAGACCGATACTGCGGGGAAAATGTACGCAAGGTCACTGCCCAGCATGCTGAATACAACCAGGCAAAGCACTGTGCCAAAGAAGCAGAAGTAGACAATTTTCTCTCCAATCCCCGTGATAGGCTCACCGCCGGTGTGAATTGCGCTTTTTCCCGTATCTTTTGAAGACACGACGCCGCCTCTGGGCAGAATCTTGTACCCAAAGATGCAAAAGAGCAGGCAGAGGATACTGGGAATTATCATAAACAGCGCAGGGTCCAGGAACTGGCAGAGCTGGCTGGGATCTGTAATCATCCCCTCATAGAACGCATTGATCTGGGCCTGTGCGCCCACACCCAGGCCAATGGGCAGAGAGCCCAAGCAAAAGCTGGCAATGCCCATACAGGGAAACATCAGACGGCTAGGGGTAACATCGCCCCCGGTATCACCGAGCGAGGCGAGGAAAGTAACCATCAGCGGTACGGTGACGCCGCTGGGCAGGAATTGGGCCAGGACAAAACAGACACCGAAAACGCCGACGACCAAGATAAAGCCTGTTTTTCCCTGCAACGTCCCCATTAGTCCGCGGATTTTTGTCATCAAAGGGGTGCGGCTGAAGGCGGAGCTGAGGACATACATGCAGGAAAGCATGACAACCGTCTGGTTGGCAAACCCAGCAAAAGCCTCCTCAATGGTCAAAACTTGGGTGAGGACAAGCAGAACGCAAGTGGTCATGGCTACCAGACCAAGGGGGTGCCGCCCACTTAGTAAACCGACGCAAAGGACAACAAGGCAAAACAGATTTGCAATTTGCGTGAGAGTCATACCTTGTATAATCTGTATCGCTTCCATACTATCTCTCCTTTTCGTTTTCGTTATTTGGATTGTTCAAAGCAAGTGCGTCTGGCCGCTCTGGCTGCATTGAATGTCCGCTCTGTGTCGAAAAACGTATATCTGCCTTACGCCTGTGGAGTGGTCTTTTCCGGTCTGTCTGCGATGAACGGAGTCGTATCAGACACCCCAAAGCAGCTTTGCAGCCAGCGGGGCCCAGATCAGCAGCACGACAAAGTAAATCAGCATCGGAATGGTCGAGCACTTCAGATAGTCGATAAGCTTATACTCCCCCGGCCCCATTGCCATCGATTGTGCAACCGCAGCCATCGGCGTCATAATAGACGCAGTTGCCGCAAAACCCACTGCCGTGGCACCTAAGCGGGGGTCTACACCAACCGTAAAGCAGGTTGCAATCGCAATTGGAGTAAATGCCTGGGCAACCGGTATATTGTTCATGAACTGGGTCATAATGGCCGGCACAGCAAAAAGGACAGCCAGGACGATATAAGAATTGGTAGTCCCTCCAAGGACCTTAGACACAGCATCACCAATCAGTGTCGCTCCGCCGGTGGAACCAAGCGCATTGGCTACGCTCAGCATACCGCCAATCAAAAACACCATTTCAAGCGGGATGCTCTTGGTGGCCTCCTGGGCCGTCAGCACACCGGTCAGCACCATGAGAATGCCGCCGATAACCGGATACATAAACGTAGAAATCGGCCATCCGAGCAGGCTTCCCGCCACCATACAGGCGACTGTTCCAAAGAACAGAAAATAAGCGATATTCTCTTTGGCCGGACTAAGCTGAACCTCCCCATGCTTGTTGGAAGAACCAGACATTTCTGCACGCATTGCCAGGGGCAGGTCATTCGGCAGGAACTTTCTCACAAAGAGAAAGTAGTAAACTGATACCGCAATCAGCACGGGGAGTTTAAGAATCATCGTATCCAAAATCCCCATTTCCTGGGTCCCGCCCATCTGCTGAATGGTCAGATTCGTGGTCAGATAAGTACTTGCTCCCACCCCAAGTGGCAGGGCCCCAACCCATAAGTTTGCCATATCACAGCAAGGCTTGATAACCTTTTTGGGGTTGACTTCAGAACGTTCACAGATCAGCGTAATCATGGGGAGCATCGTTGCCACCGCGGCTGTAGCATTCATAAACACAGCAAGCAGCATGGTGATTATCAGACAGCCCCACAGGACTTTCCGTTCATTTCCCTGCAGCTTAGCTAGTTTTTCAACGAAGTTTGAAATCAATCTGGTCTTCATGAGGCCGGCAGACAGGACAAACAGAGAAACAAACATAACCACACTTTCGTTGGTAAAGTTGTTCCACACGGTTGCGGCGTCCAGCACGCCTGTCAGCTGCAGTGCAACCGCAGCACACAGGCCAATCAGGCCCAGTGAGAATTTTCCTGAAAAGAACAAAATAACTGTAATTACGAATATAATTATCGAAATGATGAGCTGATTCATTGTCGGCCTCCTCCGTATCTCCAAAAATCAATCTTCCTTGGAAATTCCCATCAAAATCGTGTACCACTTGTAGGGCTCTGGATTAATGAACTGTGTTATGCTGCCCAAATTCTTCAATTCGGCCTGGATTTCTGATGAAAATTCATCCATACTCTTACTCCATTTCCCGTTGTAGAGATTGTCTTGATGGTTCGGGAACGCAACCTGCGTGTTGTAGCGGGCAATCGTTTTCGCCCAATCTTTCGCAGAAACACTTCCAGCCGTATGTCGGAACAGAACATTGGGTTTGAAATCATGTGCCACCTGATAAATATTATTCATCTCGTCCAAGCCGCTGACAAACATGATCCGTATGTTGTTCTTAAAGGTCAGGCAGAAATCATAGGAGAAGATTGTGCCGATAAAGTTTAGTTCATCGTGCTTCGGGCCGCCGAAGCTGTCGGGAAAGCTTCCCGGCTCAAAACTGATATTCAGCATGGGGAAATGCTTTCCACGAACCGTCATGAGGGAAAAGTCTTCCATTTCATACGTATCCATATTTTCAAAAGGATAAATTCTGCCCGGCGCTACCTGAAAATACTTAGCCAGCTCAGAAGCCACCATGCCGCTGCAGAACACCTTGCAGTCGAACTTTTTGTAGAGGTTCCCGATGTCAGAGGTGTGATCATAATGGGTGTGGGTCAATAGTATATAGTCGCACTGCTCAATTTCGTCGACATGAAAGGGCCTGAATCCAACCAGGTTTGTGGGGGTAATATACGGGTCCGTAATCAAATGCTTTCCGTTGGGCAAAATAAATTCATAGCACTGTGCGTTGATGTAGCGGAATTTAAAGCTGTCGATTGTCATTTCCTTTTTCTCCTTTCAAATATCACAACATATTCTTATACGGATGTCCCAAGAATTCGCGGATCAACCAACCGGTCCCTGCTTCAGGCCGTAGACTGTGCATTTAAATACAAAGTCATCAATTGCCCTGACAAATGCCGATTCCGCAGTTTGATAGGAGCGCTCTCCCTCAAAGGAATGCGTTGCAATTAGGCGAATAATTTTGTCCGGCAGTCCGGCTTTCGCAGCCAAAATTGCACCAGATAAGGGATGGCGCAGCAAATTAGCGTCTTCACCATGCATTATCACGCCATTTCGTCTCACAAACCCTGTAAATTTCCCCAAATCATGAAGCAGTGCGCCACAAACTATAATATCCCATTCAAATTCAACGCCATTTGCTTGATAAAACTTCTTTAAATGCTTGTAGTCATCCATGCACATACGAGTAACCAAACGAATATGCTCAACTAAGCTGCAGGTACATCCCTGCCAATTCATAGTAACGGGAGCCAGATAAACGCTCTCTCCATCCCATCCCCCGATTTCCATCGCAGATATCAGCGCGTCAGCGCTCTTTTGCTGCAATACCTTGTCCTTTATCTCATGTATTTCCGGAAAAATTTTATAGATATCTTCATAAACCATCCTGCAATTCCCCCATCGGGACACACTCGTCATCCCGGCTGCATTCGACCAATTGTTTTACCGCCGCCTTAAAGAGAGGTGCAACGTATATTACTTATCATCGGAACCGGCTTTCTAAATCAGTTCGCGGGCAAATATGCTTTATTTACAACATTTTTTACATCTTTTCCTTCAAAAACGCTCTGAATAGAGGCCGCGACGGCGGGAATCATCGCATCGGCCAAATCCGTGGTGGATCCCCCAATGTGCGGGGTGATCAGAACGTTAGGGGCTGTCATAAGCCCTTGGGTAACTGAAGAATTCTCGTCCTCTACGCAATCAAGACCCGCGCCAGCCAGCTGTCCCGCTCGGAGCGCTTGAAGTAGTGCGGCATCGTCCACCAGACCGCCGCGGGCGGTGTTAATGAGACAGGCATCAGGCTTCATGCGGGCGAGCTGCTCCGCGCCGATGATATGGCGAGTGCTGTCCAGCAGGGGGACGTGGAGGGAGATCAGGTCGGCCTTTTCCACCAGCTCCTCCAGAGGAGCGTAGGTCATACACAGGGCCTGCTCCCGCTCCGGAGCCAGACGGAAGGCGTCGAAGTAAATCACCTGGGCGCCCAGCGCCTGAACCAGAGCGGCCATCCGGCGGCCGATGTTTCCGCCGCCCACGATGCCCACGGTCTTGTGGTTCAGGGACAGGGAGGTAAACGCGCCCCGGTCCCAATTGCCCCGCTGGACGTTGCTCCAGTAGCCCAAGACCTTGCGGTTCAGGGTGATCATCATGCCCAGGGCCAGCTCGGCCACCGTATAGGCATTGACACCCGGGGTGTTGAGGACGGGAATCCCCCGGCGGCCGGCGGCCTGGATGTCGACCGAATCATATCCGGCGCCCCAGCGGATGACCGCCTTCAGACTGGGCTTGTTGGCCAGAACAGACTCCGGTGTTTTCAGAACCCGGACCACCACACAGTCCACGTCGGCGAGGGCCTCATACTCCTCCTGCGTCGCAACGGAGAAGAATTCCTGCGCTGGAAGGAGTTCCTGGAATTGTTCAAGAGTTCCGACGGGATAAGGACCAGCCAGTGCGATTTTCACGGTTACTTCACCTCCTTGATCTGTGCGGCCACCTGGCGCATCAGATCTTCCGAGGGGGACTTGCGGTCCACCTTAGAGGTTTCCACAATCAAGTGGTACAGGTCCACGCCGCAGTCCTGGGCCACGGCTTTGAAGGTCCTCATAAAGGAGGAGTGGGCACCGCTATAGCCCAGAATCAGGTCCTTGGGCTTCAGGGGGGCGTGATAGCCCTCCTTCTCCATGGCGGGAATCAGCTCCTGATCCTCAAACTCCAGCAGCTTGTACAGGTCCACGTCCAGGGCCTTCCCCTGCTGGTGCATCAGGGCCACCGCCAGCTCGGTGGGCATATTGCCGGCGCTGCGGGCCATGCCCAGCAGGCCGCAGTCCAGGATGTCCGCCCCGTGCTCCGCCGCAGCCAGGGCGTTGGCGGCGCTGAGACCCAGGTTGCTGTGGCAGTGGAAGCCCACAGGAATCTTAACCCGGGCTTTCAGAGCCTCGACGTACGCTCCGGCGTCAGCGGGGTGCATAGTGCCGGCGGAGTCCATGATGGTGACCTCGTCTACCCCATGGGCCTCCAGTCCGGCGGCCTCCTCGGCCAGCTCCTCGGGGGTGAGCAGATAGGCCTTCATCAAAGAGTAGCGCACCTTGATGCCGTGTTGCTTGATGACAGCGGCCTTTTCATAGGTGGAGGCTCCGTCCCCCGCGTCCGCGCCCAGGCGCAGGAAGGAGATGCCCTTGTCCGCGGCCATGGCCACATTGTCCGCCTCAAACCGCTTGGCGTTTAAGAACATGCCGATCTCCGCCTGGCCCAGATAGGGGTGGATCAGGTCCAGGTAGGCCACGTCGCTGATGGGGGCGGGGGAGCCCTTCTCGGTGGCGCCCAGGCCCTTGGCGTTTCCCATCTCAATGATGCGGATGTTGCTGCGCAACAGCCCTTCAATCATCATCTTGGTCAGCTCCGGGGAGAAGCCGTTTCCTACCACGTTGGCTCCGTCCCGCAAAGTGCAATCCATAATTTTCATGTGCAGTTTCCCTCCATAAGATGGCACAAAATGTGTGGTTTTTACTATATTTAAAATACAAAAAATGTGGTAAAATGTAAAACATAGATAATTTGGAGGTCCCCCAAAAATTTTTTGTGGTCTGGTCCCTATTTGTTTTATTTTGACCAAAGGGACGGCCTCACGGAAAGGAAGTGTTGCGGTTGGATACGATCAGCTTGTACTATTTCACTGAGGCTGCCAAGGATTTAAACTTTACACAGACCGCCAACCGTCTGTTCCTCTCCCAACAGAATCTCAGCAGCCACATCGCGCGGCTGGAATCCAAATGCGGCTGCAAGCTGTTTCAGCGGAAGCCGAAAGTGCAGCTCACCTATGAGGGAGAGCTGTTTTTGGCCTACGCCAAGGAGGCGGTGGCCTCGGAGAGCAACATACTCTCTGTGCTGAAGGCGGTGGCGGACGAGGATTCCGGGCGGCTGCACATCGGAATCTCTACGCCCCGGGCCGCCATTTTCATCCCAGAGATTCTGCGGGACTTTACCAAAACCTATCCCGGCGTCAGCGTCCGGATCTCCGACCGGCCCTCTTACCTGCAGGAGCGGCAGCTGGCGGACAACGCTATGGATTTCTGCGTGGGGGTGTTTCAGTCCCAGAATCCGGAGCTGCAGGCGACCCATCTGCTGACAGACGGCCTGTACCTGTGCATGTCGGACGGCCTGCTCCGGACGTATGCTCCGGACCGGGCGGAGGACCTGCTCCACACCGGACAGGATGGGATTACCATGGCGGAGTTTCCCGGACTGCCGGTGGCCCTCCCCTCGGACGGAATTCCTTTGTCCCGGGTGATTCTGTCCTGCTATGAGGAGACAGGGGTGGCTCCGAACGTGCTTTTGAACACAGCATATCCACAGATATTCCGCGCCCTGTACTTTCAGGGAACGGCCGCGTTCTTTGCCACAGGAATGATTCTCAGTGACCATCTGCGCAACCGGCCGGCCGGCGTTCCGCCCCTGCACGCTTTCCCCCTGCTTCTCAACGGGGACTTTATCAAGCGGGAAATTACATTGCTCACCAACCGCCACCGGTATCTCTCCAAGCCGGCCCAGCACTTTATTTCCCTGACCCAGGCTTTTTTTGCAGCTATTGAACTGGAGCGAATTTGGCTTCCAGATACGAAGCTGAATATATCTGGCCTAAACTAATGGCAACAGCGCCAACCCGAGATGTAGGCTGGCGCTATTGTTATTTTGCGCTTACGATAGTAAATCAATTTACCAACTCAACCTATTATATATTGCTTGTGGCAAATGCCGGTATAGATCCAACAGTCAGGACACTAACCGCCAACAGTCCGCTTACCATAGTTTTGAGTTTCATAAAATAACCTCCATAAAATTGATTCGATGTTTAACATCGTAATTGAAGTATGGCAGACAGTCGGTTAGATCAAGGTTGGGTTTTATAAGCGGGGGAATTTTTGTTATGGTTAGCGCAGATAATAAACTCTACTTAAATCTCAATAGTGAATATCGTTTATATTTGAAAAAAATCAGCTGCATTTGCTGTGTCTGGGTAAATATAGATTAACTGCCGATGCCGTTCTATTGCATATTTCACCATCTGCATTGTCCCAGACCGCAAATTACGCTCATTATCATAAGCGTTGCCAGATAATCGAAAATCGAAATGGCTTTCCATGCAGAGCCCCCTCGGAAATTCCTCTTGACAAATCCCCTTCTTCGCGCTACTCTCTTTGTAAGACAGGAAGAAGGACAACACACTGAACTGCACCCCCTGTCTACATCTCAAAGCAGTTCGGCGGAAGATCAAAAACAGGAAGCCATACACGGCCCGAACAGACAGTTTCGGATTGTGTATGGCTTTTTCATTTGCCGGGCAGAAAGGATGCCACTCTTATGATACGGGGGGATCGTCAATACCGGCCCCGCAGGGCCTTATCCCCGGAAAAGCGGAGCTTTCCGGGTTAAGGCAGGAATAGCCGTCCTACCAGACGGCGGAATTACCGCTTGAAAGCAGTGCTTTCAACGGACTTTACAGGTATGATTTTTGAAACCGTCCCGAAAAACCGCCTTACAGCGTTTTCGGGAGAAAGGAGGCGCGATTGAGCCGCAGGGAACCTACTCTGCTTTCCCAAGGCCCTCGTCGGACGCCTGGGTGAGCGGGCCAAACAGAACCACCAGAGCGTTTCCACACTCCTGCGCCGCTATGCGGAACTGGGGCTGAACGGAGAGGACTATGCCCGTCAGACCGACCCGCTGCGGGACATCATCCGTGAAGAAATTGCCCATTCTGTAAGACAGCAGACCGGCCGCATCGCCGCACTTCTGAACCGGCTGACCATCCTTTCGGCCAGTGCTTACTATGCGAATCTCGCTTTTGCGACCACGCTTGTGGATCAGGACCGCTATACCTCGGTTGAGAAGATCGAGCGTATTGCCAGACAAATGGGACTGGATTACGCCAGCGGACGGAGGAAACTGCTGGAATCCAGCATGAGCGAGTTGAACCGTGCCATTGTCAAACGCACGAAGCGGCACGCTCCGGCCAGGCGAGACCCAAGCTACGAGGAGATGTATTCCCCTGATTTTGACTTTGTCAACTACGACTCTGACAGCTATGACACCGATGATGATGACTAAGCAGGAAAACCCCATTTTGTGAGAAGGGAGGGAAGTTATGCAGGCTTCCGGCAATTTCCATTGTGACGAACACAATCGAACTGCTGAACAGAAAACCGAATTACACAGAACAACGATGACAATCGGCGGCGCGGTCTACCAGATCACCCGGCACTACCGGGACAGCGGCGCCGCCGCCGTTACGGATAAACTCATTCGGCTTATGGAAAAGGAACTCCGGTCCGCCCATTAAAAACACCTGGACGCGGCGGTCGGTTTCCAGTATAATCAAGCTGTCACAAACCAAGGGAACCGATTTGACCGCACACGGAAAGGAGCAGCATGGAACTTCGGTCAAATCAAACCATGACCGCTCTCTACTGCCGGTTGAGCCAGGAGGACGAGCTGGCCGGAAAG